>Ga0129333_10000054_pt1 | contig 64943 bp, 52 predicted proteins | sample CPB6_08_DNA_FD_94474 | JGI IMG/M metagenome (GOLD analysis project Ga0129333, IMG submission 94474) | Freshwater to marine salinity gradient microbial communities from Chesapeake Bay, USA - CPBay_Sum_0.6_0.8_DNA | ecosystem: Environmental > Aquatic > Marine > Coastal | place: USA: Chesapeake... | reverse complement strand
GCTACGAACAAGATCCCTACCAATACAGGAAATAATATGTTGATGAATGCGGCTACTAATTTTTCAGTATCGACCCTGACCTTTTGTAAAATGCTGAGGGTCTCTCCGCTCCGTGCATCTTCGAATTCTCTGAAAGGAAGTTTCATGGCATGTTGTAGCCCCTCGGTGAAAACGCTGGCTCCAAATTTTTGTGTAACCAGACTCAGGCAATAATCCTGAAAGGCCTTGGCGATGCGGCTGACCATCGCTACCGAAACCGAGGCAAGTAAAAGCGCCAACACGCCGTAATGGGGGGCTTCGCGAAAAGAGAAGAAAAAACTTTCGTAGCTATACTGCTCTTTGTGTTGGGCAAAGTGATTAGCCAAGTTGACCAGCTTACCAAAAATAATCGGGTCGATCAACGAGAAGCCGATATTGATGGCTGATAGGAATAAGACCAGGGCCACCAGGAATCGATGCGGACGCAAGTATTGAAACAGTACTTTCATTGAGGAGTCGTTGTTGTATTGCAAAAGTCGACATAATCAGGCATTTTATTTTAGATTATCTGGCCCAGTTCTCACGATCTAGACTTCTGTATTGGATCGCTTCGGCCAGGTGCTCGGCCAAAATGATCTCTTCCTGCGCCAGATCGGCAATGGTGCGGGCAATTTTCAGTAAGCGGTCGTGTGCTCTTGCTGAGAGTCGCAGCTTCTCCATGGCGCTTCGGAGCAGTGCTCTTCCATTGCTCTCGGTCTGGCAGATCTTTTCTAAGAGGGCACCCTCTAGTTGTGCGTTGCAGTAGTGGCCAGGTTTCTCCTTTATTCTCTTTGCCTGAATTGCTCTGGCATGTAAGACGCGTTCACGTATCGTCTGTGAACTCTCTACACGAGTGGTGGATTCCATTTCTTCCGGGAGTACCGGCAAGATCTCTATTTGTAGATCGATACGGTCTAATAAGGGACCAGATAAACGATGCAGGTAGCGTTTGACCGAGCCCGGGGCACATTGACAGCTGCGACTGGGATGATTGTAAAAACCGCAGGGGCATGGATTCATGGCTGCGATCAGCATAAACGAGGCCGGGAATTCTACGGAGCGGCCCATTCTGGCAATGCAAACCCTTCTTTCCTCGATGGGTTGCCGCAGCATGTCCAATACGGTTCTTTTGAACTCAGGTAATTCATCTAAGAATAAGACACCGTTATGCGCCAGCGAGATCTCACCAGGTTGGGGAATAGCGCCACCGCCGATCAATGCCTTATCTGAAATGGAGTGATGTGGATTGCGAAATGGCCGATCGGTCAGCAAGAGAGAATCGCTAGTGATCTTTCCTGCGGCAGAATAGATCCTTGTAGTCTCAAGTGCCTCTGCTGCTGTGAACGGAGGCAATATCGATGCCACTCTTTTTGCCAGCATGGTTTTTCCGGCGCCCGGTGCACCGACTAGCAGGGCATGATGCCCGCCGGCAGCGGCGATCTCGAGTGCTCTTTTTGCCTGTTGTTGTCCTCGTACCTGGCTAAAGTCGAAGGGGAATAATTTTTGCTGTTGAAGAAGGCTTGCAGATTTTTTTTTTCCTGTTACCAAGGCATCTGTGCGGCCCGCAAAGAATTCGACGATGTCTTGCAGTCGAGCGGCGCCCCAAACACATATATCCTCTACCCATTCTGCCTCGCCCAAATTGGCTACCGGTAATATCAATTTTTTTGTAGCTGATCGTTTTGCTTGTATCGCCATAGGGAGCGCTCCTCTGATGGGGCGTACAGCTCCGTTGAGTGATAATTCTCCCATGATGATAAAGTCAGCAAGAGAATCCGGTTCTTGTAATTGCCCTGAAGCACCCAGGATTCCCAATGCGATCGGAAGGTCAAATGCCGTACCGTTTTTTCGTATATCGGCCGGTGCCAGGTTGATGATGAGTTTTGTTCTGGGAAAGCGATAGCCATTTGTTTTGAATGCACTTTCAATGCGTTCGAGACTTTCCCGAACCGCACTGTCCGGAAGCCCTACGATCAGGGAGGATTTACCCGTGAGTAACCAGTTTACTTCGATGGTGATGGGAATGGCTTCTACACCTTGCAAGGCGCTTCCGAATGTGGTAATGAGCATGCCATAAAATAACAGGATGGTGGCTCAGATGCAAGCGATCAGCCCTCGAGGTGTATGGTAAATACGATCATGCGGCTTTGAATTTTATCAAAGACATTCGAGAACCGCAGGTTCTCGTCGCGGGCATGAATGTTACGCATGCCATTACTGATCTTGATCTCGGGCGAAAAAATAAAACTTGGAAAAAAGAAGTTGAATCCGATTCCTACTTCTGGACCATAATCATGCTTCTCTATTTTGACCAATTCCTCTGCCCGTTTGGCGCGCGCATTGCTCGCCATATCGATATCGGCTTTGAAACCAGCCAAAGTATAGACCCTGAAATTACCGATCCGGTCGCTTTGAAATTTCAGTTGTATCGGAAAAGACATGGTGACCGACTCTACTTTTTTAGTGACTTCTGTTTCGTTGTTGCCATCGGGATGCGCCAGTTTGTAGTAAATGTTGCGCTCCATAAAAAAGAGCTGGGGATTGAAGCGAGCCTGAAAGCGATTCGAAATCCTGGCTGTGGCGGAAAGTCCCAAGGAAATACCACCCGAATTGGTCGGCTCCGCCACTAAAACGCTGTCATAAGCCAGAAAGCGTGGATGAAATTGTGTGTGAAATCGAGATAAATTTCCGCCAATGCTAATACCGAAATAATAAGGTTTACTATCGTGGTCAGCTAAATTGATCTCGAGGGTGCTGCCCGGCATTTGCGCGCATATCTTGCCCGTCGCTGCCATAAGCAGCAATACGATCAGTAAGGTCTTTGAGCGGTGTATAAGCAGCATATACCAAAAGTCAAGGGTTCAAAACGGGTATTATTATACCCCGCCTCATTTAGTAATTCAACAAACATCTCTCTATCGGGAAAAGCGTTTGATGATCGATTCAGGTACGAATAGGCCTCGGCATCGCTATTGAGGCTTTGAGCCAGTCGTGGTGCCCATCTTTTCATATACCCATTGTAAAGTGTCCGAAAAAAAGCATTTCGGGGAGTGGCAAATTCTAACACCACCAATTGGCCCCCCGGTTTCAAGACCCGAAGCATTTCGCTGAGTCCGGCCTGCAGGTTTTCAAAATTACGAACACCAAAGGCCACCATCACTGCATCAAACGACTGATCGGGGGCATTTATTGTTTCGGCGTCACCGGAAACAAGACTGATCTTTTTCTCCAGTTGCTGGTATTTTACTTTCTGTCGACCTACTTCGAGCATCCCTTCCGAGATATCGATCCCAAGTATATGATCAGGCTGTAACAGGCGATACGCAAGCAAGGACATATCAGCCGTCCCGGTGGCCACATCCAGCAATTGTTTGGGTGAATTTTTTTCTAAATGGCGTATAGCTTTTTTTCGCCAGTACAGATCGATCCTTGCAGATAAAAAGCGGTTGATAAAATCGTAGCGGCCTGCGATCCGGTCGAACATAGCCGCCACCTGTTGTTTCTTGGTTTGCGTACTGTCGGCCCGGGGGGTTACGTTGTCGTGCGGAAGCGGTTGGCGCATCGGGCAAATATAGTTACACTTGAGTAATTGACTAGGAAGCGTTTACTTCGCAGAGAATACGTATGAAAGAGTGTATACAATCGGCCCGTTATGTGATCAGCAGTGCCACGCACAAACAGTGCCCCTTGCCCGATAGGCCGGAATATGCCTTTATCGGGCGAAGCAATGTGGGCAAATCATCACTCATCAATATGCTTACCGCACAACAGCGTTTGGCCAAGACCTCGGCCACGCCCGGCAAGACACAATTGATCAATCATTTTGAGGTAATCGGAACCGATAGAAAAAAGTGGTATCTGGTCGATCTGCCCGGTTACGGCTATGCTGCAACTGTTTCTCAGAAGGCCCGTAACAATTGGGGTAATATGATCGAATCGTATATCCGCAAAAGAGAAAATCTGGTCTCGTTGTTCGTTCTTATCGACAGTCGCCATCTTCCACAAGCGATCGATCTTGATTTTATAAGACAACTCGGCGCATGGCAGGTGCCTTTCTCGATCGTTTTTACCAAGACCGATAAGAACAAGCCTGGTGCGACCATTCGTAATGTAGAGACCTTCAAAAAAGCGCTGTTGCAAGATTGGCAGCAGTTACCTCCCTTGTTTTTGACCTCGGCTGTAAAAAAAGAGGGACGTGAGGAATTACTTTTTTACATCAGCTCGCTTCACGAAACCTTCTCTTCCTGATACTGGGTTCGTTATGATAGGATGCTGATGAGACCCGATCTCTTAGTTCACTGCTTTGTTTGCGCAGCTGCTGCTGGCAAAGGCCTCGGGTTTGGCTTTAAAGGCAAACCCCATACCTAAGATATAGCCCATGGCTTCGCGAAGGGCATCGTTACTTTTGAATTGCGGATTGGTATTGATGTCGGCATGTACTTCCATGTCTACCTCGTATTGGGTGAACAAGGGGCATAACTGGTAAGCAATATCAATGCTTTTGGCTACTTCGGTGAGCATTCTTTCTTTGATCGTGTAGGGCTGTTGTGTTTTTTCGTTGTGAATGAACATAAAGCCGCCCTGTCCCTCCCTCAAAAAAACGATGACGGTAGCAAACTCGGTCTCTTTGCCTTTAACCTGCGAATCGGTCCCGATGCAAACTTTGAGTCGGTATCCTTTTTCCGTTTCGCGACAAATCGCTTTTTCTACGGCCTCGAACAAGGGGAACTCCAGGGGATCACCATTAAATTTTCGCCATTGCATATACAGAGGTTTATACAATTTACAACTAACCTCTTCATTGAATCGCCTCGCTGTTCACAAAATATGCACAGTGCCATCAATTAATGTAAATGATATTGGCCGGTTTGAAGTAGTACCAGGGTGCAGGCTTCTTGCGCTACTATTCCCAATAAGCGGGCCTTTTCTGCGAGGACTGGGTTTTCTGTGCCTGGATTAAACAGAATGCGTCGAGGATTTAGTGCAAGTATCGACTCGTAATAAGCTTCTTGATGTGCAGGATTGAGATACAGCGTGATTGTATCGATCTTCAGGTCGGTGGGCAGCTTGGTCTTGATCGGGACATCATGAACCTGTCCGGATTTCTTTCCCACTGCATAAACGGGATGCTCTTTTTTTCGAAGCGCTACGATAGCCAAAAAGCTATAGCGTTCGGGATTTTCAGAAGCGCCCAAGACCAGGGTGGGTATTGCAATTGACATAATACAAAGCTACAAGCTTTGAAGCCCGTTTTTTGTGGGGCTTGTAAATACTCGCCAGCTATCTCAACGTAAAATTATCAAAGGAACAAGCGGACCGGATTTTCCAAGAATCTTTTTACGGTTTGTAAGAAAGCAGCTCCTGTTGCGCCGTCTACACTACGGTGATCGCAGCTAAGGGTGAGCTTCATAACCTGGGTGGCGGCAAAGCCCTCTCCTTTACGCACTATCTTTTCGCTGATACGCCCCACGGCCAGGATGCAGCTGTCGGGGGGATTGATGATGGCGGTAAACTCCTCGATATCCATCATGCCCAAATTTGAAATAGTAAAAGTGTTACCTGTGAATTCGTTTGGTTGAAGTTTTTTATTCTTGGCCTTGCCTGCCAATTCCTTTGTCTCTGCGGCAATCTGTGGTAGTGTTTTTTGATCGGCAAATCGAACAACCGGTACGATCAGTCCGTCCTCGATCGCCACGGCCACACCAATGTGTACATGCTGATAGCGTCTGATCTTATCGCCCATCCACGAGGCATTCACAGCAGGATGTTCCCGCAATGCCAGGGAGACAGCTTTCACGATCATATCGTTGAAACTCACTTTTACCGGGCTAAACTCATTGAGCTGGGTTCTGGCAGACATGGCATTATCCATGTTCACTTCCATTTTCAAATAAAAGTGAGGGGCACTGAATTTACTTTCTGCGAGTCTTTTGGCGATAACACCTCGCATTTGTGAATTAGGAATATCGGTGTATCCCTCGATCGCTTGTCCGGTAAAGGGGGCCAGCGCTGATGTCGTTGTAGTGATTGTAGAGGAAGTTGTGGAGGCCGTGCCAGGCTGATAGCGATCAACATCCGATTTGATGATCCGTCCGCCATCACCGCTTCCCTTCATCAGACTAAGATCTACTCCCTTCTCTTTGGCTATTTTCTTGGCGAGAGGCGAGGCAATGATGCGTCCGTTCGAATGGGTTGCAAGCTGATGAACGATCGGTTGCGAACTAGTAGTTGCTGCCGTGGCATTGGACAAAACAGGAGCCGCTGTGGTAGTTGGCGGAGCCGATGCAGCCGGTGAAGTGGCCGTTGCTGTAGCGGCTGTCTGAACGGGTTGAGTAGAGGATGATCGGGCTTGAGCCGCTACAATGGCATCCACATTTACTTTCCCTTTCTCTCCTATGATACAAAGTAGTCCGTTAACAGGTATCTTTTCTCCGCGTTGCGCTCCGATGTAAAGCAGTGTTCCGTTTTTGTAACTCTCAAGTTCCATTGTGGCTTTATCGGTTTCGATCTCGGCCAGCACTTCGCCTTTCTTAACGCTGTCTCCGACTTGTTTATTCCAGCTGGCAATAACCCCTGCTTCCATCGTATCACTTAGCCGGGGCATCAGCACCACTTCTTCTAGCTTGGATAGGTCCAGGGCAGGTGAGGATGCTGTATCGGGGAGGGGAACAGGTGCTTCTTTTTTTGGTTGGCTGGGAGCATCGGTAGCCGTTGTGTTGGCTGCCGCGGAATTGGAGGCTGGGTTCTTGAGCAGTGAACTGATGTCCTCTCCGGATTTCCCGATGATTGCCAGCAGATCATTTACCTGCAGCTTGGCTCCTTTCTCGCCACCGATATGTAGTAAGACGCCATCCTTGTAGCTCTCGAGTTCCATGGTAGCCTTGTCGGTTTCCACCTCTGCCAGGAGATCTCCTTTTTTTACAATGTCACCAACCTTTTTATGCCAGGCGGCGATCACTCCCTCTGTCATGGTATCGCTCAGTCGGGGCATTAAGATCACTTCAGCCATTCGCCTTTCAATTTAAGGCTCGAAATTAAGGAAAATGCACAATCAGTAGTCCAGTTCCAGCCGAAGCCGATCTCTCAGCTCGAGGGCGAGCGGGTATTGTTTAACGATCTCCTGAAATTGCTCCTTGCTGTTGAGCATCCCTTCGGCAGGAGCTTGCGCGGCCGTTTCTTCCTGTACCACTACGGTAAATTTCAATCCCCTTGTCTTGAGTTGGTCTTGCAAGAATGCAAAAAAAAGGTTGCGCTCTTGCTCAATGAATTTTTGCTCAATATTATTGCTGGTGATCACCTCGAAGCTATTTGCATCCACAATGCGCAATTGGGCAGCCGAAAAGGGTTGGACAGCCGGATTACGATCTGCGCGAAGCTTATCGGTGTATTGATCCCAGGCAGAGCGTAGCGGCTCCAGATCCAAGGGCTTTTCCATCACTCCATTATTGTCCGCTCCGGTGTTCTTAAACTGTTGGCGGATCTTATTAAGTGCGTTCAATCGGGGCGATCCTGTCTGCTGATCTTCTTTTTGCCGATCGGCACCCAATTCGTTTTTGGAAGCAATGGAGGGACTCTTAACGGGTTCCTTTGTTTCCGATTTTGGCTCATCAGGTGTCGTGGTGGTCGCCGCCGTTTTTGTATTCGCCGTTCGGTGGGCTTTTGCCGGGGTAGTTAGCTCGGCACTCGGCGGATGTACAGCCCCTGCCGTGTAGCGTCGAATAGGAGCAATTTTAAATCCGATGGGGGCTTCAGCTATTTTTTTTTTGACCAGTCCGGCATCTTCGGTACTGAGTGACAGGGCTTGTTGCAGATAGGCCAGTTTGATCAGTGCCATTTCTACGTGTAAGCGTTTATTGCGGGCCATCCGATAATTGAGTTCTGCCTCGCCGATTATATTGAGGGCACTCACCAGGTAGGCGGCACTGGTCGCTTGAGCGCATTGCGCATACTGTGTCTTGAAATTTTCAACCGTATCGAGCAATTCGGCAGCGGCCTTGTCTTTACAGACCAGTACGTTCCTGAAAAATTCAGCCATCCCGTTCAATACCAGATCGCCTTCGAAGCCCTGTTGGTTAATCTTGTTGTAGAGAATCATCATGCCGCTCAGATCTTGCTGTTGCATCATGGCCAGCAATTGGAAATAATAATCGGCATCTAAAATATTGAGATGTTCAAGTGTGGTGGTGTACTGTACATTTCCATTGGAGAAACTTACGATCTTGTCGAGCATGCTCAGGGCATCGCGTAAGCAACCCTCACTTTTTTGAGCGATCAATTGTAAGGCGGCTCGGTCGGCCTTTACCTTTTCTTCTCCGCAGATCTTTTCCAGGTGCGATACCGTGTCTTGGGTGGTGATACGTTTAAAATCGAAAAGTTGACAACGGCTTAAGATGGTAGGAAGGATCTTGTGCTTTTCGGTGGTGGCCAATATAAAAATGGCATACGAAGGAGGTTCCTCCAATGTTTTCAAAAAGGCATTGAAAGCTTGTTGAGATAGCATGTGCACCTCGTCTATCACATACACTTTGTAGCGACCGGCCTGTGGAGCAAAACGTACTTGTTCGGTCAGTTGCCGGATATCCTCAACCGAATTATTCGAAGCCGCGTCAAGCTCGAAATAATTCAACGAGGCCCCCTCGTTGAACGAGACACAGCTCTTGCATGTATTACAGGCTTCTCCCTGTGCAGTGGGTTTTTCGCAATTGATGGTTTTGGCCAAGATCCTGGCACAGGTCGTTTTACCAACGCCACGCGGACCGCAAAACAGAAAAGCGTGTGCCAGTTGTTGATTGCGTATAGAATTCTTAAGAGTGGTGGTGATATGATCTTGCCCCAGCACACTGTCAAATTGCTGTGGTCTGTACTTGCGTGCCGAAACGATGAACCTCTCCATGACTGCAAGATAGCAAACCACATCACAACACCGGGAAAATCCGGCCGGTTGTGAATAAGTAGGGTCCTATAGAACAGGATGTCTTTCAGGGGGGCGGCTTCGGTCAAAGGCATAACGCCAGGTAATGAGTTTGCGGGTAGGGTAGGCGTCGCCCAGTCCTTGTGCCACATTGAGCATTTTGGGATTGAAATCGCCGATCCATTGCAACTCGTAGTAGGTATAACGTTTCATGGCTTGGATCACAAATTTGGCTTCGTTGATCATAAAAGCGTCTACCCCCTTGCCCTGAAATTCAGGTATCACCCCAAAAATGATACCGGTAAATCGAGTATTGGGTCGGGTGTATTTGATGAAGAGAAATTTTAGTTTGTGCCACCAATCGAATTTCCCGTTCAGGTATTTGAACCATTGGTTCAGGTCGGGGATATTCACAAAAAACCCAATGGGTTGATCCTTGTAATACGTGAACCAAACGATCTTTTCATCCATCACCGGCTTCATTCTTTTAAAGAGAGCGATGGCAACTTCTTCTCTCATTTCTTTGAGACCGCCATGACCGGCCCAGGCTTTGTTATAGATATAGGTAAAATCTTTGGCAAATTTTTCGAGTTGGTTTTTGTTGATATAGATCGATTGATAGGCGGAATCTTTTTTGAGCTCAGCATGTCTGTCCAGCAGCTTTTGATTGATCTCTTTGGTGGGATCCAGGCCAAAACAGATCTGGTCAAAAAATGGAGTAAACCCGTATTGTTCAAAAAGCTTTCTGTAATAAGGTTTGTTGTAATTCATGCAGTAGAGTGGGGGTTGAAATCCCTCTACGATCAATCCCCACCATCGATCTCTCTCTCCAAAGTTGATGGGTCCGTCCATTCCCTCCATGCCCCGCTTTTGTAACCAGGCCTTTGCGGTATCAAAAAGCAGTTGGGCCGCTTGCTGGTCGTCGATGCAGTCAAAAAAACCGATCCCCCCCACCGGGTACTGGTCTCCTTTCGTCCGATAGCGTTGATTCACAAAGGCCGCAATTCTTCCTATTTTCTGGCCCTTTTCTCCGAGCAAGATCCAGCGTATGGCCTCACCGAACCTGAAGGCCTTGTTCTTGTGAGGGTCAAAGACTTCCTCGACATCCTTGTCCAGCGGGCGAATGTAATTGGGGTCGTCGGCATAAAGCAGGGCATTGACCTCCAAAAAGGCGGTCCTCAGTTGAGGGGTATTGACTTCTACGATCTGCACAGTGACAAAGGTAGCGAACCGAGCTACGCCATTCCCATTTTGACCTTTTCCACCACATGATTTTTCTTTTCGATTTTTCGTATTACGCCCTTACCTTTGCGCGCAGAAAAAAACGGGTTCTGCCCCTTTTCCTCTAAACTCCAAATCATGGCAACTACCGGTAAAGTAAAACAGGTCATCGGCGCGGTAATCGACGTGCAGTTCGATGGCAAACTTCCTGAGATCTACAATGCGCTTGAATTAAAAAAAGAGAATGGCGATACGCTGGTTCTCGAGGTACAACAGCACCTCGGTGAAGACAGTGTTCGTACTATTGCCATGGATGGCACAGAAGGGTTGGTACGCGGTATGACGGTGGTCGATACTGGCAAGGCTATCGCCATGCCTACCGGAGAGGGTATCAAAGGAAGGTTGTTCAATGTAACCGGCGACCCTATCGATGGTCTTCCTGCTGTCAGCAAGGCCAATGGTCGTCCTATTCACAGCCAGCCCCCCGCATTCGAGAATTTGAGTACGGCATCCGAAGTTCTCTACACTGGAATTAAAGTTATCGATCTGATCGAGCCCTATGCAAAAGGGGGTAAGATCGGACTTTTCGGTGGAGCCGGTGTCGGTAAAACGGTATTGATCCAGGAATTGATCAACAATATCGCCAAAGCATATTCAGGACTTTCTGTGTTTGCAGGGGTGGGAGAGCGTACGCGCGAAGGAAACGACTTGATGCGTGAAATGATCGAGGCCGGCATCATGAAATATGGTGACGATTTTAAGCATAGCATGGAAGAGGGCGGCTGGGACCTGAGCAAAGTAAATATGAATGAACTGGCCGATTCAAAGGCCACTTTCGTTTTCGGCCAGATGAACGAGCCTCCCGGAGCCCGTGCCCGTGTTGCGCTGTCCGGTCTTACCATTGCAGAGTATTACCGTGATGGTGATGGCCAGGGTAAAGGAAAAGACATTCTTTTCTTCGTAGATAATATCTTCCGTTTTACACAAGCCGGCTCTGAGGTATCAGCTCTCTTAGGACGTATGCCCTCTGCGGTAGGATATCAGCCCACGCTGGCCACCGAGATGGGAATAATGCAAGAGCGTATCACCTCTACCAAAAATGGTTCTATCACTTCGGTGCAAGCGGTCTATGTTCCTGCCGACGACTTGACGGATCCCGCTCCTGCCACCACCTTCGCTCACCTGGATGCCACCACGGTATTGTCTCGTAAGATCGCTGACCTTGGTATCTACCCAGCAGTAGACCCATTGGATTCAACATCAAGAATTTTGACACCGCAAGTAGTCGGAGAGGCCCATTACCAATGTGCGAACCGTGTAAAATCGATGCTGCAGCGCTACAAGGAATTGCAGGATATCATCGCCATCTTGGGTATGGACGAATTGAGCGAAGAAGACAAGTTAGTGGTATCTCGCGCCCGCAGGGTACAACGTTTCCTTTCACAGCCCTTCCACGTTGCAGAGGCCTTTACCGGTCTAAAAGGTGTATTGGTTCCGATCGAAGAGACTATTCGAGGCTTCAATATGATCATGGACGGAGAAGTGGACGAGTACCCCGAGGCAGCCTTTAACCTGGTCGGTACAATTGACGATGCCATCGAGAAGGGTAAGAAATTGCTTTCTCAGGCTAAGGCCTAATGTCTTATAAAGACTACTATGAAGATCGAGATACTTACACCCGAAAAGAAATTGTTCAGCGGCGAAGCCTATGGTGTTCAGATGCCCGGTCTCACCGGTTCATTCGAAGTATTGGAAAAGCACGCCCCACTTATCAGCGCCTTGAAAGCAGGTACTGTTAAAGTGGTTGACAGTAAGCAACAAGACCTGGCTCGTTTTTCAATCACGGGTGGATTTGTAGAAGTGCTCAATAACCAAGTAACGGTATTGGTAGAGGGTGGCTCAGCCATCTAGTCAGTTCTCAATGCTGTCTAATTTAGCTGGGGATCGATCGGAAAATTGATCATCATAGCATAGTCCCCTCCCATGCTTTTGAGACTTTCGTCCCAGATCTGTTTTGGCTGTTGATGAAATACCAGTGAAGGTTGGGCTGGAGTCAGAAGCCAGTTTTGCTGTTGAACTTCTTCACTTAGCTGATTGGTTTCCCATCCAGCGTATCCTACAAAAAATCGTAACCGCTCAGGTTCAAGCGCCTCCTCTTTCAGCAGATCCAATACGGTACTGAAATCGCCTCCCCACCAAATACCTTTTTTTATTTCGCGACTACCCGGGATTAAACGCGGATACTGGTGAATGAAATGAAGAGAATCGGTCTGCACGGGCCCGCCATAGAAAAGAGGCCATTTTCGAACATCCAATGTGGGAATAAGCTGATTCAAGTTTTGTTTGTAACGACGGGTCAAGACGAAGCCAACCGACCCCTCCTCGCCATGTTCACATAGCAAGACAACACTTCGTAAAAAGTTAGCGTCTTTCAAAAAGGGTTCTGCTACCAAAAGGGTTCCTGCTTTCACTGAATGCATGTTGGAATATATGTCTTTTTTGGCACCTAAACAACTCGTTAAAAAAATGTGAAGGCCCTTTTTATAGTTTTTCGACTGAGGCTAGCTTTGTACTTTTAACGGCGGTGAAAAAAACATTTTCCCTTATAACACTATTGATCAGTCTTTCGCTGATCGGAATAATTTACTTGCAGGTCTCCTGGATCAGGAACATGGCCTTGGTAAGGCAAGAGCAGATCAAGTTCCTAGTGGCCAAGGTAGTCAATGAGGTGGCCGATGAGTTGGTTGGGTACAATTCTGATTTCCAGATCAGTAATCCCCGTCGCGGCTGGCTCGACGGAATCGGATGGGAGCCCTTGAGCCCCAGCACAGTGGCTGGTCGTTACTCGGTGCAAGATATCGATCATAAACTCCGAATGGCTTTTCGAAAAAATAATTTGTCTTCGGTCTCTTACGAGTTTGGATTGGCTTCTATCGGTCGTTTTGGGAACAATGAGTTTGAGAAGATCTCACCAGGTTTCCTAGCGGCCGCAGCCAGTGAAGACTCAGCCAATACCTTCAAAATCAGCCGAGGCTTTGCTCCCTATAGCGGCACCGTCGGAGAGGGCTTAGCAGCCACCGAGGTGCTGACGGTAGTGGTGTACGATCTACAGCAGGTGGTACTTCGCTCACTGGGCTGGCGGATTGCAGCCTCTATTTTGTTTACCCTTATTATTCTTTCGGCTTTTTATGTGACGGTAAAAACATTGCTTCAACAAAAAAAACTCAGCGAGATCAAAAATGATTTTATCAATAACATGACCCACGAGTTCAAGACCCCCCTCGCTACTATCTCGTTGGCTGTAGATGCCATGCGAAACGAAAAAGTAATGCAGGATCGGGAGCGGCTTACCTATTTCAATGGGATCATCAAAGAAGAGAACCAGCGCATGAACCGGCAGGTAGAAACCATACTAAAAGCATCTCAGCTGGAGCGAAACGAAATACAGCTTACAATGAATCCGGTATTACTGCACACTGTTGTACAGCAGGTTGCAGCCAATTTCGCTTTGCAGTTGGAACATGTGCAAGGGCAGATCACTATGCAGTGGCAGGCCACCGCCGATCGGATCGTGGCCGACGAGATCCATCTGTCGAACCTGATCACGAACCTGATCGATAATGCCATAAAATATTCCAAAGAGGGCGTCCCCCCAAAAATCAATATCAGTTCTATCGTGCAAGGGAAAAAAATAGCACTGGTCATTGAGGACAATGGAATGGGAATGAACCGTGATACCCTAAAGCGGATCTTTGAGAAATTTTATAGGGCTCACACTGGCAATCGTCATAATGTAAAGGGATTTGGGTTGGGTCTCAGCTATGTGAAAACGGTCACTGAGGCCATGGGTGGACAAGTAAAGGCCGACAGCACCCTGGGCAAGGGAACTCAGTTTACCTTAACCTTTCCCCTTGCTGTCTACTGATCGTTTCGCCATAGTAAGCTGCCATCCCCATAGCTCAAAAAACGGTATTCATTATCGAGAGCATGTTGGTAGATCTTTTTCCAATGATTACCTACCAAGGCAGCAATCAATAAAAGCAAGGTGGATCTTGGCTGGTGAAAATTAGTCAGCAATCCATCGATCACTTTACAGGAGTAGCCAGGGGCCACCAACAAAGCTGTCTGCGTAACGAATTGTTCCAGTTCTTGTTTTTGCATCCACTCGATAAGCGCTGATAAGGCCTCTGTCAGCGGGATCTGCTTTTTCGCAAGCTCGTAGCATTCCCATTGGGAAAGAATGGGCGGGCTTGCATGTGCTTCATTCATCAATTTGACACCCAGCCAGTACAGACTTTCCAATGTCCGAAGCGAAGTGGTGCCCACTGCAATCAAAGGTTTATCGATCTGTGATCGCCATGTCTCCAGAAAAGAGCGCCTTACATCGATCCATTCTGAATGCATCGCATGTTCTTGCAGGGTGGCTGCCTTTACAGGTTTAAAAGTTCCGGCTCCTACATGCAATGTGACAAAATCGTAATTGATATTTTTTATTCGCAATTTTTCTAATAACGCCTCGGTAAAATGAAGACCGGCAGTAGGGGCGGCTACCGATCCTTCTTTTCTTGCGTAAACCGTCTGGTAACTCTGTCTGTCATTTTCTTGGGCAGGTCTTTTGATATAGGGTGGAAGAGGCGTTGCACCTGCCAAGTCTAACACCATTGCCAAGGTAAATTCAGAGGGTGTCCACGAGAACTCGATCAAAAAGTGATCCGCTTCTTTGCTGAGGATCACAGCCTGCAGTTGCAAAGAGTCGATCTGTTTTGTAAGCGTTATACCTGGCTTCCACTTCGAAGCACCTCCGACAAGACATTGCATGTGGACTCGTTCTTTTCGCTGAAGCGCCATGCTCATTTCTCCATAAGCGGCATCGGGTTGCAGACAAAATATCTCGATTATCCCACCGGAGCTTTTCTCAAATAGAAGTCGGGCAGGTATCACCTTGGTTTCATTAAAAACTAAAAAGCTGTTTTTGGGTAGTAATTCGCTCAGCTCAATGTAGCGGTGATCACGGATGGCACCCGCTTGGTAGTGTAGCAGCTTAGATTCGTGGCGCACTGCAAGAGGGGCCGTTGCAATTCTATCTGCTGGCAAGTTGTAGTCATAGTCCTCTATGGACAACCGACGGGGGTCTTTTTTCATTCAACTAACTGTTGATGGACTGCAAATATCGGTTTCAAGACCCGATTTTTGGGATATTCACAGGTTTTCCACAGCTATTCACACCAAATCCACGTTAAATAGCGAAAAAACTTTTCACCACATCATGAAATCCTTACCTGATAAGGGTTTCAGCCGATTTTGAATTGGGGATAAATTAAGAAGGCTAAAATTTGGTCTCATAGTGGTAAAAAGTGTTATTTTGTGGTAGTTCACGAAAAAAATTACTCAAATCACTGATAATGACTGGCTTTCTAGGAGAGTTCGAGGCTACGTTAGATGCAAAGGGTCGCTTTTTGCTTCCTGCCGGTTTCAAAAGGCAGGTTAAGGAAGAGGAGTTGAGCCGCTTTGTCATCAATCGGGGATTTGAACAATGCCTGGCTCTTTATACTCTAAAAGAGTGGGAGCCCTTGTTCGAAAAGATCAATGGCCTGAATGAATTCGATCCTCGTCAACGCTCATTTCGCAGGGCTTTTTTAAATGGGGCTACTTATGTTGAACCTGATACGGCGGGCAGGATTCTACTGCCGCCCAATCTAAAGGCCTATGCAGAATTGGGAAAGGACATTGTGATCGCATCGGCCGGCAACAAAATGGAAATCTGGGATAGTAATAAGTACAAAAAGTTCTTTGACTCCTTTTCTTCTGATGCTTTCAGCGATCTGGGCAATGAAGTGATGGGAGGCGGACCCGCCAATTGATGGGAAACAGTGCAGTCTTCGTATCACATACCTGTACTGCTGACTGAGGTGATCGATGCGCTCTCCATTCAGCCAAATGGTATCTATGTCGATTGCACGTTCGGGGGTGGTGGTCATGCCCGCGCCATTCTTGAAAAACTCGGACCAGAGGGCCGACTGGTAGCTTTCGATCAAGATAGCGACGCCATCGCTAACCTGCCGAAAGACGACAGGGTCGTTTTTGTACCAGAGAATTTTCGGTATCTGCAACGGTTTCTTCGATTGCACGGATTGCTGCCAGTCGATGGCTTGTTGGCCGACCTAGGGATCAGCAGTCATCAAATTGATGAAGCTGCCCGGGGGTTTTCGACTCGTTTCGATGCCGCGCTCGATATGCGTATGGATCAGCGACTTTCCAAGACGGCTTTTTGGGTAGTGGATACATACGAAGAGGCGAGACTGCACAAAATCTTTGAGCAGTACGGGGAGGTGACCAACGCTAAGACACTGGCCAGAACCATTGTGGCCGCCAGAAACACGCAGTCCCTTCGCACTATCGACGGATTCAAGCAGGCTATCAGGGAATCAGTAAAAGGAAATCCCAGCAAATATTTTGCCCAGGTGTTCCAAGCGCTTCGTATGGAAGTCAATGATGAACTAGAGGCGCTCCAAGAGCTACTCTCTCAGTTACCATCTGTGATCAAGCCCGGAGGACGGGTGGCGATCATCAGCTTTCACTCACTCGAGGACAGAATGGTAAAACAGTTCTTCAAAGATGGTACGCTGGAGCCAAAGCAGGATCACCCCTTTCTCTCTGTTCCCTCATTATCACCCTGGAAGATCCTTTCCAAAAAGCCGATCGTAGCCGGAGAAGACGAGTTGAATAAAAATCCAAGGGCTCGCAGTGCCAAGCTGAGAGTCGCACAAAAAACGGTGTAAGCAATTGTAAATGGAAAACCAAGACAACGAGAAAAAATTGAAATGGAGTCGCTGGTTTCAATACCAGTCGTTGGTACAACAGGTGCCATTCATTTTGTTTTTGGCACTGCTGGCTGTGCTATACATCTACAACGGGCACTATGCAAATAAAACCATTCGTGATATAGGCCGTACCGAAAAAGAAGTAAAAGAACTTAAGTACGAATATAAAATGATCAAAGGAGAGCTATTATCAAGAAGCAAACAGAGCGAACTGATCAAAGCGGTTACTCCACTCGGATTACAGGAGTTGACTGTCTCGCCTGTGGTGCTGATCGACAGCCTTCCTGAACAATAAAAAGAAACCTATGCAAGTTAAACGCGACATTTTGTGGCGGGTGTATCTCAGCTTCATCGGGCTGACCTTACTGGGTGGCATGGTCCTGGCCCGTGCTGTCTACATTCAGCGTTTTCAGGGGGCCTATTGGCGCAACCTGAGTGATAGTTTGCATCAGAAATATGTTCCCCTGGATGCGCAGCGGGGAACAATCTATACAGAAGATGGTCAATTCCTCAGCACATCTGTTCCCACCTTTGATATTTATCTGGACCTCTGTGCCGACGGGTTACGTGAAAAGAAAGGACGTCGTTTCAGAGAAAAGATCGATTCGTTTTGTATTGGCTTGTCGGATCTTTTTCAAGACCAGTCGCCTGCACAGTACAAATCGGCCATTACCGAAGCGTACGAGAAGAAATCTCGCTATTATCCTCTTAAGAAGAAATTGAGTTTTGCTCAATACAAAGCCTTTCGCTCTTTACCATTTGTAATGCTTGGCCCCAACAAAAGCGGGGTGATCGTAGAAACCAGCAGCAAGCGCTTACTCCCCTATGGTATTTTGGCAGGTCGCACTATCGGATTGTCTCGTGAACATATTGCCAGCGACGGAAAGCTAAAGAAGCAAAATGTGGGGTTAGAAAAAAGTTATGATTCACTGCTCAGTGGAAAAGAGGGTGTGCGACTGGTTCGTTTTGTAGCGGGTGGTGCCGCTATTCCTGTGGTCGGTACCGAGACAGAGCCAGAGAACGGAAAAGATATTTATACCACCATCGATCTTAAGATGCAGGATATCACCGAGACGGCATTGATGCGGATGATGGTGCAAAGCGAAGCCTTGTATGGAACCGCTATTATCATGGAAACGGCTACCGGCAAGATCAAGGCTATGGCAAATCTCGGACGTCGTCCGGATGGTCACTATTGGGAAGATGATAACTATGCCTTGCGTGTAACCGAACCCGGTTCAACGATTAAGTTAGCGACTTTGCTGGCTGTTCTCGATAAAGGAACCAGCAAAATCGATGACCTGGTAGAGATCGGCAGTGCGGGACGGGCCACGGTTGGGAACAAGACGGTAATCGATGCTGAACGTTCTCCCAAACCTTTTTTGACTGTCAGAGAATGTTATGCTCACAGCTCAAACATCGGGATGAGTAAACTCGCTTACAAAGCTTTTGCAAAGAATCCTGAGGAGATCAAGACCTATTACAAGAAGTTCCAGCTCGATGAGCGTTCTGCTATAGATCTGAGCAGTGCTCCCAAACCTAGTATGGCTCCTTTAAATGAAAAAGGAAGTTCAGTGGGTAATATGCTCTGGATGAGTTTTGGCTATGCCATTCAAGTGAGTCCCTTGCATACGCTGACCTTGTATAACGGAGTAGCCAATGGCGGAAAGATGATGAAGCCCTACCTGGTCAGCCGTATTCAAGAGGGAGGAACTTTATACCGTGAAGTTGAACCTACCGTGCTGGAGGAGCAGCTCTGCAAGCCAGAGGTTATTACTGCAGCAAAAAGTGCGATGGAAGCTGTTGTTACCGAAGGAACAGCACGCCGTGCGTTCGAAGGGGTTCCTTTTCCTATTGCCGGTAAAACTGGCACAGCCTTAGTATCGGATGGCCCCATCAAATATAGTGATGGTGTTTATCAGGCCTCCTTTGTTGGCTATTTCCCAGCCGATCGTCCACAATACACTTGCATTGTAGTAGTTCGTACCAAACCGCATGCTGCCTCTCATTACGGGGGCACAGTCGCCGCTCCTGTTTTCAAGGAGATCGCAACCAAGGTCTATGCTATGTACGTTGATCGAAAAGATCCATCACAGTTTGTGAAAAGAACCGATAGTACGCTATTCTATTACGCAGGTATTGGCCGTGACTTGCGCAATATATTTCAAACCCTGCAATTACCTTATGCCGATTCGATCCAACAGCAAGAGTGGGTAAAAGCCTACAACACACAAGGAGAGACTGTGCTGAAAGCTCAACCGCTTCGAGAAAAAGTGATGCCGAATGTAAAGGGAATGGGATTAAAAGATGCCTTATTTCTCTTGGAGAACATGGGTGTAAAAGTGCAGATAAAGGGAAGAGGACGCATCGTGTCGCAGTCTATAGCCCCCGGTACGGCATTGGATCGCCCCTTGCAAGTTGTACTTGAGTTGAGTTAAAAATAAAAGTGTCAGTGAAGCTGAGTGAATTATTATATGGTGTATCAGTAGTTTCGGTGAGTGGATCCACTGCGGTGGAGCCTGTCTTCATCACCGCAGACTCTCGGCAAGTAAAACCAGGCGCATTGTTCATTGCGGTGAGAGGTACCCGCGTCGACGGACATCAGTTTATTGAGCAGGCCATACTGCAGGGAGCTGTAGCTATTATTTCAGAGTTGCCTCCAGCTGTTACGGATGCGAATAAGACATATGTGCAAGTGGCAGATGCTACCCTTGCCACTGCGCAGATCGCCGCTCGGTTTTATGGTGAGGCTTCCACACGGCTGAAGGTGGTAGGAGTTACCGGTACCAATGGCAAGACCACCATCGCTACCTTGCTGTACAAGCTCTTCTCCGGGTTGGGGTATTCCTGCGGCCTGATCAGTACAGTCGAAAACCGGATTGGTAAGCAATCTGTCCCCTCTACGCATACCACTCCTGATCCGATCCAGTTGCAATACTTGCTACAGCAAATGGAGCAGGCCGGATGCTCGCATGTATTCATGGAGGTCAGCTCTCATGCTATTCACCAGCATCGTATAGCGGGAATACAATTCGCGGGGGGTATCTTCAGTAATATCACCCACGATCATCTTGATTATCACAAGACATTTGAGGAATATATCCGTGTCAAAAAATCATTCTTTGATTCACTGCCCACCACTGCCTTTGCTTTGAGCAATGCCGATGATAAGCGAGGCGCGGTGATGCTTCAAAATTGCAATGCACGCCGTTTATTCTATGCGCTGCGGACAATGGCTGATTACAAAGGCCGACTTCTTGATAATGGATTGGACGGCTTGCAGCTTAATATCGATGAGATAGAGGTTCATTTCCGGTTGGTCGGCACTTTTAATGCCTACAACCTGCTGGCTGTTTACGGTGCGGCCTGCGCCCTGGGTCTCGACAAGACGACTGTGCTAACCGAGTTGAGTCAATTGCAGGGTGCCCCCGGTAGGTTTGAATGCATTGTCTCAGAAAAAGAGCAACTGATGGCTGTAGTGGATTATGCTCACACACCTGATGCCCTGCTCAATGTACTGACCACCTTGAAGCAATTACGAAAACCAGACCAAAAGCTCACTACGGTAACAGGCTGTGGAGGTGATCGAGACAAGACCAAACGTCCTTTGATGGCAGCGGCAGTTGCTGCGCATAGCGACCGCTTCATTTTTACCAGTGATAATCCGCGCTCCGAGGACCCCTCTGCCATTATCAAGGATATGGAACAGGGATTATCGGCTGCCGATCTCAAGAAATATATCCCGATCGTAGATCGTGAGGCGGCTATTAAAACAGCTATCACCTTGTCTGCTGCACATGATATAATTCTGGTGGCAGGAAAAGGACACGAGAGCTATCAGGACGTAAAAGGGAATAAAGAATATTTCGACGATCGTGAAATGGTGCGTAAATGGTTTGCGAATCTCGATAAATAAAAAGGAACTATGTTATATCATCTTTTTGACTGGCTGACCGAAGAAGGAATTCGTTTTCCGGGCAGTCGTGTCTTTGATTATATCACGTTCCGGACGCTGCTGGCCATTTTATTATCCTTGTTCATTACGCTGGTCTATGGTAAGAAACTGATCAAATTTTTACAACGAAAGCAGATCGGAGAGAGTATCCGAGAAGAGGGATTGGCCGGAGAAGCCAGCAAGAAAGGTACTCCTACCATGGGAGGGATCATCATCATTTTAGCGATTTTGATTCCCACCTTATTATTAGCCGACCTTACCAAAATCTATGTGCAGCTGATGCTGGTGAGCACTGTATGGTTGGGTATTATCGGTTTTATCGATGACTACCTCAAGCTGCGTAGCAAACGGTTGGCGCAGGCGCAAGGCAAAGAGCACAAAAAGACGAATGCCGATGGATTGGCAGGCTGGTTCAAGATATTAGGACAGGTAGGATTGGGCATTACCGTCGGGGCTACGCTGTATTTCAACTCCGAGGTGGTGATTTGGCGAGAGTATACCGGAAAAAATCCGCAGGCAGACAGTACCGTATTTTCAAGAGAATTCAATGGACAAACGCATTATTATGTAGCCACTAAAACGCCGGTGACCACCATTCCTTTTGTAAAGAATCATGAGTTCAATTATTCGAAACTACTGCCGACTCATTGGCGCGATTATACCTGGCTCTTGTATATTCTTGTTGTCATCTTTATTATAACAGCTGTATCGAATGGGGCCAACCTAACAGATGGACTAGATGGACTTGCCACCGGAACAGCAGCCTTGATCGGTGTCTTGCTTGGCATTTTTGCCTACGCTAGCGGAAACCTGGTCTTCGCCGATTACTTGAATATAATGTACATACCCGATCTGGGAGAGTTGTCAATTTATATCGCTGCCCTGATCGGAGCGTGTATCGGTTTTCTCTGGTATAATTCTTACCCTGCTCAACTATTTATGGGGGATACTGGCAGTCTGACGCTGGGTGGTATCATTGCGGCACTGGCTATTATTGTGCACAAAGAATTATTGATCCCCATTTTCTGTGGAGTCTTTCTGGTAGAGTCGCTGAGTGTGATCATTCAGGTGAGTTACTTTAAATACACCAAAAGAAAGTTCGGGGAAGGAAGACGGATTTTTCTCAAAGCACCGATTCATCATCACTATCAGGTCAAGGGATATCACGAGGTCAAGATCGTCAATCGATTTTGGATCGTAACGGTGTTATTGGTGGTGTTCAGTATCGTTACCCTCAAACTACGGTAAGACCTAGGCTTGTATGGGTAAACGGTTAGTCATATTGGGAGCGGGTGAAAGCGGGGTCGGAGCCGCTTTGCTGGCTAAACGAAAAGGATATGAAGTGTTTGTCTCTGACGGAAGCTCTTTGAAAGAAAACTATCGTAACGAACTGTTGCAACAGGGTATTGCATTTGAAGAAGGCACCCATACCCTCCAGCGTATACTGCAGTCCGATGAAGTGATCAAGAGCCCAGGCATACCGGAAACGGCGGCGGTTATGAAAGAGATACGCGCCAACGGTATTCCGGTGATCAGTGAAGTAGAGCTGGCCTACCGTCACATGGGGAATAGTCGCGTTGTGGCCATCACAGGCAGTAATGGAAAAACCACTACCACCTCACTGGTTTATCAACTCTGTCGAAACGCCGGATTGGATGTGGCGCTGGTTGGCAATATCGGTTTTTCGTTCGCGCGCCAGGTAGCCTTGGATCCGCACGAACTCTATGTAGTAGAGATCAGCAGTTTTCAGCTCGATGACATTGATCAGTTTCGTCCACATGTGGCGATCCTGACCAATATCACCGAAGATCACCTGGATCGTTACGGATATGTTTTCTTGAATTATATCAACAGCAAGTTCAGGATCACCCTGAATCAGCGGCCCGAAGATTATTTTATCTACTGTGCCGACGATGAGGTGACCCAACGACATATAAAAAATTTTAATATTCAATCTAACCAACTACCCATTAGCATGAAAAGAGAAGTATCACCTGGTGCCTTTATCAAAGACGGAGACATGTACGTGCGGACCGGTAACGAAGTAATGACTATGAGCGTTTTCGATTTTGCGCTGAAGGGTAAGCACAACCAGTACAATACGATGGCTGCCTGTGTCGCCGCAGCGACTCTTGATATCCGCAAAGAAAAGATCCGCGATGCTGTTCAACACTTTGAACAGCTGGAGCATCGTATGGAATATGTATCGACGGTACGCGGAGTAGTCTTTATCAATGACAGTAAAGCTACCAATATCAACTCTACCTGGTATGCGCTCGAAAGCATGACGGGGCCCACTGTTCTAATTCTAGGAGGCGTAGACAAAGGCAATGATTATAGCTTATTAGCCGAAGGTGTTCGCGAAAAAGTAAAGGCGATCATATGTTTAGGAAAGGATACCCGAAAGATACATGAAGCCTTTGAAGCGATCGTCCCTGTTATGATCGATGTGCAAAGTGCCGAGGAGGCTGTGCAAACGGCCTTTCAAGTAGCGACCAAGGGCGATACCGTGCTGTTGAGTCCGGCCTGTGCCAGCTTTGATCTTTTCAAGAACTACGAAGACCGTGGACAACAATTTAAAAAAGCAGTAAAAGACCTCTGATAAATGGAAGCTACCCGCGACATACGACTCACCGACCTTCGTAACAGTTTTACCACGGACAATCTTCTGAAGAAGACCCGCGGGGATAGAGTGATCTGGGCGTTGGTAGTAGTGCTGACATTGGTTTCGTTGTTAGCGGTGTATAGCGCTACCGGAACACTGGCCTATAAGAATTACAAGGGAAATACCGAAGTATATCTTTTTAAACAAGTGGGTTTGATCTTGGGCGGATTACTGGTCATCTACTTTGCTCATCTGGTTAATTATACCTTTTACTCCAAGGCAGCACGTATCATCTTTTTAATATCAATACCCCTGCTGTTATACACGCTGTTCTTCGGTGTCAAGATGAACGAAGGGAGTCGCTGGATCAAGTTGCCCATTATCAATATGACGATGCAGACCTCTGATCTGGCTAAGCTGGCACTGTTCATGTATCTGGCCAGATTGTTGAGCAAGAAACAGGACATGATCAAAGATTTTAAGAAAGGGTATCTGATGGTCATATGGCCTGTGATCGTAACCTGTATGCTGATCGCACCGGCTAACCTGTCTACCTCCTTATTACTCGGGGCCAGTTGTCTGCTCTTACTTTTTATTGGAAGAGCCAGCACCAAACATCTTTTACTGACTATCGGGTTGGCGCTGATCCCGCTTACATTTCTGATCATAGCAGCAGTAGTTCGGCATCACAATGAAAATCCGGACGAGTTGCCCACTGTAAAAACGTCTGCTTCATCTGCTCTAACGGCCAGGGTCGATACCTGGATCAGTCGTGTCGAAACATTCATTTACGGAGGACAGGATAGCGATACGGATGGCTACCAGGTAAATCAGGCAAAAGTCGCTATTTCAAAAGGAGGCTTACTAGGTGTGGGGCCGGGTAACAGTACTACACGTGACTTTTTGCCCCAGGCATATAATGATTTTATTTATGCGATCATCATTGAGGAGTACGGATTGATAGGGGGTGGATTTATGGTATTCATCTACCTCGTTTTCTTATTTCGCTGTATCAGGATTTTTAAGCGATGTCCTTTCGCCTTTGGTGCCTTCTTGGCGTTGGGACTCAGCTTTACCCTGGTCATACAGGCTATTGCGAATATGGCGGTTACGGTCAATCTGTTTCCGGTAACAGGGGTAACGTTGCCGCTGGTGAGTATGGGAGGAAGCAGCTTCTTTTTTACCTGTCTGGCTATCGGTATCATTTTAAGCGTAGCGCGAAATGTAGAGCTACTCGAAGGAAAGACAGAAGAAGAAGATTCCGTTAAACCGGCTGCAGCATGAGTCTGCGGATTCTGATAGCAGGCGGCGGAACGGGGGGACATATTTTTCCTGCATTGGCAATTGCCGGTGCCCTTAAAAAAGCAGATGCGTCCATCGACATCTTGTTCGTAGGGGCTAAAGGAAAAATGGAAATGGAGAAAGTACCGCAGGCAGGGTATTCGATCTGCGGTTTAGACATAGTCGGATTCGACAGAAGTTCTTTGATAAAAAACATTGCACTGCCCTGGAAACTGATCAAGAGTTTTTGGCAGGTCCGCAAGATCGTCCGGACCTTTCGTCCGAATGCCGTAGTGGGCGTAGGAGGTTATTCCAGCTTTCCGGTATTGCGCTTTGCACAGGCAAAAAACATTCCGACTTTTTTACACGAGTCCAATGCTTATGCCGGTAAGGCCAATCAGCTACTTGCCAAGCGCGCAAGGCTCATTTTTACCGGCGCTGCAGGTCTTGAAAAATTCTTTCCGGCTGACAAGATCTTTTTTACCGGTAATCCTGTGCGAGAATCGATCTGTGCAGTATTGCCCGATCGGCAGCAGGCGGCAAACTTCTTTTCATTGTCTTCCGATCGACCTACGTTACTAGTAATGGGAGGCAGTTTAGGAGCCCGCTCGATCAACCAAGCTATCGATCAGGGACTTGATCAGCTGTTGCAAACTGGTATTCAAGTGATCTGGCAAACCGGAAAACCATATGCACCGGTTGCGAAGGCTCGAGTTGCTGATCGTTCAGGTTGTTATACGGCCGACTTTATCAGGGAAATGGAAATGGCTTATGCTGCGGCCGATGTGGTGATCTCGCGGTCGGGTGCCATGACCGTGGCGGAATTAGCTGTAGTGGCCAAACCTGTTCTGTTCGTGCCGTATCCGTTGGCAGCAGAGGATCACCAGCGAGTAAATGCCGAGCAACTTGTACGCAAGCAGGCAGCCTGGTTGGTGCCGGATGAGGAAGCTGATACTTCGCTGGTCTCTCGGGCCAAGGAACTTTGTCTGGATCGGTCAGCCCAAGTATCGCTTAGCAAGGCCATTGCCTCATTCGCCGTTCGGGATGCTGCTCAAAAGCTGGCAGCAGAACTAGTAAAGCAACTGAGACCCTAACATGAAGACAACCATCGATACAACGCTTTTGCAAATGCCCTTCCGGGTAACGGGTGGCTTGCGCGAGCTCTATTTTCTTGGCATTGGTGGTATCGGAATGAGTGCCTTGGCTCGGTTTTTTCATGAGCAAGGTATAAAGGTTACCGGGTACGACAAGACACCTACCTCGCTGACACGCTCTTTGGAAGCTTCGGGAATAGCGGTTCATTACCAAGAAGATCTTGCGGCGTTGTCGCGTTCTGCTGATGCAGTAGTGTACACGCCGGCTATCCCTGCCTCGCACCTAGAGCTGCGTTGGTATCAAGAGAAGGGGTATACACTTTGGAAACGCAGTGATTTGCTACAACAGATCACGACAAGTTCTTTGAATATCTGTATTGCCGGTACTCATGGAAAGACGACTACCTCTACCATGGTAGCCCACTTGCTGCGTCATAGTGGTTTTGGAGGTAATGCCTTCTTGGGAGGTATTGCGGCCAATTATGGAACTAACCAGTGGAGTAGCTCCGTTAATTGTTGTGTGGTGGAGGCAGACGAGTATGATCGGAGCTTTCTGAAATTATTACCCCATGTCGCTCTGATCAGCGCTATGGATCCCGATCATCTCGATATATATGGTGATGCGACAACGATGGAACAGGCCTTTATCGATTTCAGTTCTTTGATACCAAAAGGAGGATTGTTGATCCACAAGTGGGGACTGCCTCGCACCACTGACCTGAAAGCTCCGCAAACACTGCGGTATCACTTGCATGAGCAGCAAGCAGATTGTTATGCAAGGAACCTGCGGGTACAACAAGGGGGCTATTGTTTTGATGCTGTAGTTGATCAGGAGTGTATCGAGAATATCTACTTGCCGATGGGAGGATGGCATAATGTAGAGAATGCGATCGGTGCAATCACCATCAGCCGGATCCTGGGAATTACTCCGGCATCTATTCGCGAAGCGATGGCTTGTTTCAGGGGTGTACAACGCCGTTTTGAAAAGCTCATCGATAATGAACGGTTGGTGTTGATAGATGATTATGCGCATCACCCCGAAGAATTGAGTGTGTTATTAGAAGGGGTACGTTCATTGTATCCGGAGGCGATGTGTACGATCATCTTTCAGCCACATCTGTACTCACGCACCCGCGATCTGGCTGTAGAATTCGCCCAGGCACTGACGAAGGCAGATAGGGTGGTGCTGTTACCTCTTTATCCGGCAAGAGAGTTGCCGATCGAAGGGGTCAGTAGTGAATTGATCGGAAAAGGTATAGCGCACGGGACCTTATTATATATGAAGCACGAAGAGGTGATTGATTGGCTGGAGCAGGATTACCGAGACCAACACTCAAGACGGCAACAGGTGATCGTTGTTGCAGGGGCTGGGGATATCGATAGGATACCGTCGTTGATCAAAAAAAGAATGGAAAGTATATAACTATAAAATAAGAACATTGAAAATAAAGAGAATCATAAAACGAATTTTATTTTTTGCCTTCTGGCTAGGAATAGCCACAGGCATGTTCTTGCTCTTGTCCGCTGGTATCCGCGAGCGGAACAAGGAGCGGCTTCGTTCTTATACTATCGAGATCAAGGCCGGTCCCGATGGTGCATTTCTAACCGAACGAGAGGTGGAAGAACTGTTACAGCGCTCCTCTGCCGGCGTGCGGGGAGAATTACTCGCATCCTTCAATCTGCGAGATGTCGAGAATAAGATAAAATCACATGTTTGGATCAGAGATGCCCAACTGTATTTCGATAATCAGGATGTATTGCATGTATCGGTAAAAGAGAAAATTCCACTGGCCAGATTATTCACACTCAGTGGATCGTCTTGTTATCTCGATGAGTTAGGGGCAGTGATGCCATTGTCTGCTGATAAAACAAAAATGGTTCCCGTCTTTACCGGACTCCCCGATTCGGTACTGTCTGCCAGACCGGACACGGTAATGTTAAAACAGATATTGACTATGTCGCAATTGCTGGTCCAGGATTCATTCTGGTCTTCGCAGGTGGCACAGATTGATTATACGCCGGCCCAAGAATGGGAGCTGATCCCTACGGTGGGAGATCACATAGTTCACTTGGGAACGCTCTCAGACATACAGGCAAAACTTCGTCGATTATTTATATTCTACCAGCAAGTACTCAGTAAGACAGGGTTGAGTCGCTATCGTATGATCGATGTACGGTTTAACGGCCAGGTGCTGGCGGGTAGTATCAGCAGTGCCCGCGTCGATTCGCTGCAATTGAGGAGAAACGTAGAACGATTGCTGCGCGATGCTACTGAGGCCGAAATGGATACGGTGGTAAAGTTTCTTCCGAAGCCGCTTCAACCTCTTTTGCCTGATGAGCCAAACCCTTCGTTAGAGGAGTTGAATACCGTCTTACCGGGTGCTACTCCTCCGGATACAAGTCAGTTGAACATACCTAAAATAAAAAAAACAGATAACAACTAAATCCATCATCATGAACAACGCAAGCCCCATCATTGTCGGTCCGGACATCGGTTCGGTCCCTATGAGCAACAGTAATCCCGTTATAATCGGTCTCGATATTGGCACCACCAAGATCGCTGTTATTGCCGGTCGAAAGAACGAGTTCGGAAAACTTGAGATCCTTGGTTTTGGGAAGGCCAACTCTAATGGGGTCAAGCATGGCCAAGTACTCAATATCGATGAAACCATCAAGGCGATCCGAACAGCACTCGATAATTGTTTTGCCTCTAATCCTACGCTGGAGATAAAAGAAGTTTATGTGGGTATTGCCGGTCATCATATCAAGAGTTTACAGACACGCGGAGATATGGTTCGCCAACGCACAGACGAAGAGGTTGCGCAGCATGAGATCGATAAGCTTATCGATGATCAACGCAAAACCTATATTCCTGCCGGTGATCAGATCATTGATGTGATTCCACAGGAATTTACCGTTGACAATATTCCTAATATCGCCAATCCGATAGGATACGGAGGAGTTAAGATCGGTGCTAACTTTCATATTATTACCGGAGATAAGAATGCCATCCGTAACATTAACCGCAGTGTAGAAAAGGCCGGGCTGATCACGAAAGATCTGGTCTTGCAGCCGCTGGCTTCTTCCGCTGCTGTCATGGGACAAGAAGATCTTGAAGCAGGAGTTGCGATCGTGGATATCGGGGGTGGTACTACCGATCTGGCTGTATTCAATGAGGGTATCCTCAAGCATACTGCCGTTATTCCTTTTGCCGGAGAGAATATCACTAACGATATCAAATCAGGATTAGGGGTATTAAAGACGCAAGCTGAGCAGATGAAAGTTCAGTTCGGCAGCGCGCTGTCTAACGAGGCTAAGGCTAACGCCTATATTACCATACCCGGTTTGCGTGGTATGCCTGCTAAGGAGATCAGTGTAAAAAATCTGGCCAATATTATTCAGGCCAGAATGAGTGAGATCATGGATTTTGTAACCTATCACCTTAAGCAGGTTGGGCTTGACAACAAAGCACTCAATGGTGGAATTATTTTGACAGGGGGAGGCTCGCAGCTCAAGCATTTGATCCAACTAACCGAGTACGTGACCGGTCTGAATGCGCGTATCGGTTATCCGAATGAACACTTGGCCGCAGGGCATATCGAGGAACTCTCCAAGCCTACATACTCTACTTGTATCGGGCTTATCCTGAAGGGCTACGACGATTATGAGCATAACCGGAAAGATTTTGAAAAGGGCTACCGTCTCGTCGAAGTTCCTGGAGCGCTTCGCCGCGAGAAAGATATTGCCAAACCGGAGCCAGATGAAGCGGCAGGTATCAGCGAAGGTCAAATGAAACATCGCCGGAACCTGACTGGTTTTTGGAGCAAGTTCAAAGATCGTATCATCGATCTGTTCAAAGAAGAAGAGGATAATCGTCTTGGCTAATTATAAACTAACTAACCCATTCGCAAACATTCCAAAACAAAACGCTCATGATCCATTTTGATTTGCCCACCGAAAAGTCTTCCATCCTCAAGGTAATAGGAGTCGGAGGAGGCGGAAGTAATGCAGTCAATTACATGTTCAATCAGCAAATTGAAGGCGTCAACTTTGTCATCTGTAATACAGATGCACAGGCGCTGGCCGCCAGTGGTATCCCCAACCGTGTTCAATTGGGCCCCCTACTTACCCAGGGACTGGGAGCAGGTGCTAATCCCGATATCGGCAGACAGGCCACCGAAGAATCACTCGAGGAGATCAGAAAGATCCTCGAGGTCAATACTAAGATGGCTTTCATCACAGCTGGTATGGGTGGTGGTACCGGTACAGGAGGAGCACCCATTATTGCTAAGATCTGTAAAGAGCTGGGTATTCTGACTGTAGGTATCGTTACTACACCGTTTGCATACGAGGGTAAGAAAAGATTGCAACAGGCAGAAGAAGGTATTCGTCAACTTCGCCAGCATGTGGATACATTACTGGTTATCAGCAACGACAAATTGCGTCATCAGTTCGGTAATTTGAAAATGCGAGAAGCCTTCGAAAAGGCTGACAATGTTCTGGCTACAGCGGCTCGTTGTATTACCGATGTGATCAACAGTACCGGACAGATCAATGTTGACTTTGCTGATGTCTGTACGGTTATGCGTAATGGTGGTCGGGCCATTTTAGGACATGCCGAGGTGGCCGGTACGCATCGTGCACAGTTGGCTATCGAAGAGGCCTTGAATTCTCCGCTGCTCAATGATAACGAGATCAAGGGAGCCAAATGGATACTGATCAACATCAACTCAGCGCGTGGTGAGTCTGAATTTACCATGGACGAAGTAGAAGTGATCCAGGAATACTTGCTTACCAAAGCCGGGCAGAATACCGATGTGATCCTGGGAATGGGATACGATGATTTGCTCGGAGATAAACTTGGTATCACCTTGATCGCAACCGGGTTCGAGCACAAGGATACGATGCCGGCAGCTCCATCCAAGAAAGCAGACATTGAAGAAGAGAAGATCGTTATGGTGTTGGGTCAACAATCCGATACTTCTGCAACCGCTACGCTCATCAAAAAAGAGGCAGCGGAGGTCAATCCTATCAACGGCGATACAAATAAGGCTGCAATCAGTGATGTCGTTGATCAGATGATGCCTCGTTTAGTAGAAATTTCCGAACCCGAAAATATTCCGGCGATCAGTACGAGCTCCGCCGAAGAGCCCACCGTTCATTTTGAGTTGACAGATCCGCAGGCTGTAGTAGCGAAGCCGGAAACAGAGTCTAAGCCCAATAGCTCGGCTGTTATTCTCGAAACAGATGCCAGTTATCTTGCCGCGGCAGCCCCAGCTTCTACTCAGGCAGCAGCCGGGGGCTATTTGACACGTCCGGCCAATATCTATGCGGAGCCTCCAACCCCGATCACAGTTACTACTGCACAAATTGAAGCAAAACCTGTCATCGAATCTTCCAATACAATAATGTCATCGGTTGACGTTGTAGTGGATCCGGTTGTTTCCGTTTCGCAGCCTGCCGAGTTGCCGATCTCTTCACCCCTCGTTTCAGCTACCGCGTCCGACTCAGAGGAAATGCAAATGCAGCTGGTAGAAAGAGAAGAGACATCGACACCCGTTACGCCATTGTTGTACGAGATCCATTCTGTTTCTTCTGATACAAAACAAGAAGATAACAGTTTCGAAGACACACTCGAGCAACAGCGTCGCGCTGCCGATCGCTTGCAAAAGCTACGTAATCTCAGTTATAATGTGAATACGGCAGACCCGAATAACGAGTTTGAAACTATTCCTGCGTATATCCGTCGTAATATGGAGCTTTATAGTAGTGCTTCGCAGATCGAAAACTTTTACAGCAACTACGAGGTAAAAGAAGATCCTTCCAAGCAAGGCCCCCTCAGCTCGCTGAATACTTTTCTCGATGGTAAAAAGCCGGATTAATACTTTCACTGCCTGCTAGCGGAATGAGCTATACAGAAACAGTTTTGATCACAGGGGGTACCGGCCTGGTGGGAACGGCTTTGGTTCAAGCCCTTTTGCAAAAAGGGTATCGGGTTATACTACTAACGCGCAAGCCCCAGACCAAAACTTTTTGTGTTGATGCTCAGTCTGAAGTATCCTATGCCTACTGGAATCCTGAAGAAGGGATTCTCGACACGCAAGTGCTTGACAAGGCCGATCATATTGTACACCTCGCCGGAGCGAATGTCGCTGAAAAGCGTTGGACAGCTGCTCGCAAAAAAGAGATCGCCGACAGTCGCGAGCGATCTGGTCAACTACTGGTTAAAGCGATCCAAAAAAGTGCGCGTCGCCCGCATTCCTTTATCAGTGCCTCTGCCATCGGTTGGTACGGACCCGATCCCAAAAGTCATTCCGGAAAATTTACCGAGCAAGCTCCTTCCGATCCTTCTTTTTTAGGCGTCACTTGTAAAAAATGGGAGGACAGTACAAAAGCCTTAGAAGAGCTGAATGTTCGCCGGGTAGTTTTACGCATTGGAATTGTCCTTAGCAGAAGGGGTGGCGCGCTTCCCGAATTCGAAAAGCCGCTTCGGTTTGGTATCGCTCCCATTTTAGGATCCGGAAAGCAGATCATCAGTTGGATCCAGCTCGAAGACCTGGTATCCATGATCATTTTTTCTATTGAAAAAGCTGATATGCGAGGTGTTTATAATGCCGTTGCTCCTCATCCTGTATCGCAACGCGAACTGATGATGACCTTGGCACGACAGCAAAATCGTTTCTTTATTAGTTTTCCTGTTCCTTCTTTATTACTAAAAGTAGTACTCGGTGAAATGAGCATCGAGGTATTAAAAAGTACTACGGTAAGTGCCACTAAGATTGAGCAAAGCGGATTTCAATTTCGGTATTCGACGCTAGAAGCGGCGCTGCTTGCTTCTTAGTTTCGTATGGGTTTGCCCGAGGTCAGCACACTTTGGATCCTTTCCAGCGATTTTTTCTCTCCGCAAAGTGATAAGAAAGCTTCTCTTTCCAGATCCAGCAAGTATTGTTCAGAAACCGGGGTTCGTTCACTTAGATCTCCACCGCACATAACATAGGCCAGTTTTTTTGCGATCAAGGCATCGTGTGCTGAAGCGTAGCCGGCAGTTTGCATCGCATGAATGCCGGCATACAACATACCTAGCCCGGCTCGTCCTACTACGTTGATATCTTTTCGTTCAATGGGGCGAGTATATCCTGCGTTCTGTAAAGCGAGTACAGCACGTTTGGCAGCCGCAATACGACGATTACTATTGTATATAATCTCGTCGGTTCCTTTACGGTAAATACCCATTGTAAAGGCCTCGGCGGCTGAAGTAGCAACTTTTGCTGTGGCAATAGACATAAAGCGGTGCTTCAGCGTATTAGTATCCGGTTCGTCGGGATGCATTTCATCGGCGGCTCGCAGGGCAAATTCTTTGGTACCACCCCCACCGGGTATCAGTCCGACGCCTAATTCTACTAAGCCCGTATAGGTTTCAGCAGCCGGAAGACATTTGTCGGCATGTAGGGTGAGCTCGCAACCACCCCCCAAGGTCAATCCATGGGGCGCCACTACAACGGGTATCGAGGAGTAGCGGGCTCGCATAGTGGTCTGTTGAAACAAGCGTATGGCCAGGTCGAGTTCATCGTATTCTTGCTCAATGGCCATCATAAAGATCATTCCAACATTAGCGCCGGCAGAAAAATTGGCTCCCTCATTGGCAATGACCAATCCGCGATATGACTGCTCTGCTTTTTCAATTGCTGTTTGAATACCACTGAGTACATCTCCTCCGATACTTCCCATTTTGGTTTGCCATTGAAGACCCAACACATCATCACCCAGGTCATACAAGGTGCAGGAACTATTTTTCCAAACTCTTTTTTCTTTTTGGTGACTCATGACCAAAAAGTCCGAAGCACCCGGAAGCGGCTTATAGGTGCCGCTGGCTGGCTCATAGCAAGAACGAATTCCTTTTTCTGTTTTATAAAACTGCGTATGACCTTTTGCAATCATGTCCTTTACCCAGGCAGCTGCGGGTATACCGGCTTTATCCATGTCACTGACCATGTTGGTAACGCCCAGTATGTCCCAAGCCTCAAAGGCGCCCATTTCCCAACCGAATCCAGCCATCATGGCATCGTCTACTCTGTAGAGTTCATCACTGATCTCAGGAATACGATGCGATATATATGAAAAGAGCTGATAGTGCAATAAGCGATAGAATTCACCGGCTTTATCTTTTCCTTTCAGCAATGCTACCAGACGGGTCGCCAGATCCTCGATGGGTTTAGCGGTTTCGAGCGTTGTAAAGGAAGGTTTTTTTCGGGGCTGATAGGTAAGCGTCTCCAGATCAAGCGTCAGGATCTCTTTTTTACCTGCTTCATTTTTTGTTTTCTTGAAAAATCCTTGTCCGCTTTTATCACCCAACCAATTATTGTCGACCATTTTCTGTAGCCAATCCGGAATAGCAAAGAGCGATTTGGCCTCATCATTAGGACAATTTGCTGCAACTCCTGCGGCCACTTTGACCATCGTATCGATTCCCACTACATCGGCTGTGCGAAAGGTAGCCGATTTGGGTCTTCCAATGATAGGGCCGGTCAGGGCATCGATCTCGTCGACACTCAGCTGTAGTTGTTGTTTTAAGTGCACGATCGCCATGATGCCGAAGACGCCGATACGATTGGCAATAAAGGCAGGGGTGTCTTTGCACTTGACAGTAGTTTTACCCAGATGCAGGTCACCATAATGCATCAAAAAGTCTACCAGCGCGGGATCCGTATCGGCCGTGGGAATGATCTCGAGTAACTTGAGGTAACGTGGCGGATTAAAAAAATGCGTACCGCAAAAATGCTTTCGAAAATCTTCGCTTCTTCCGGCCGTCATCATGGCAATCGGAATACCCGAGGTATTGGAGCTGATGATCGTACCGGGTTTTCTGTATTGCTCTACTTTTTCAAATAGTTGTTGTTTTATATCAAGTCTTTCGACAACAACTTCGATGATCCAGTCACAAGTACCGATCTCCTTTAGGTTGTCTTCGAAATTGCCGGTCCGAATTCGGTTGATCAACTCTTTTTCATAAAGAGGAGAGGGGTTGCTTTTACTGGCTGATTGTAAGGCTTCATTGACAATCCGGTTGCGGGCCGCCATCCCATCGGCTGTGGTAACACCGGCCGGTACAATATCTAGTAACAATACATCGAGCCCCACCCCTGCAAAATGACAGGCAATGCGAGAGCCCATTACACCGCTGCCGAGCACGGCAACTTTGCGAATGGTTCGGTTCATAAAAAATAGTTAGTTATGCAACTAATTAACATCCACTAAATTACTGGATTTAGATTTCGAAACGAAAAAACTCAGCTGACTGTTGCGCCCGGTTCGATAGGGTGTTCGGGTTGAATAAAATGAAGTTTTCCGGTAGCATCCTCTGCCATCAGGATCATTCCGTTGCTTTCGATTCCTTTCATTTTTCTTGGGGCCAGGTTCGTAACGACGGTCACCTGTTTGCCGATCAGGGATTCGGGTGTATAGTGCAGGGCGATACCACTCACAATGGTTCGGGTCTCTTGCCCTAAGTCTACTTGTAAGCAAAGTAGTTTGTCGGCCTTCTCCACTTTTTGTGCCGCACGGATAATGCCGGTTTTGAGCGAGAGCTTCGCAAAATCATCGTATTGAATTGTGGCTTTGGCCGGGGAGGCGGACTGTTTCACTTCCGATGTTGACCCTGAAGTAGAAGTTGATCCGGCTGCGGAAGCTGAATCGGAAGCAGGAGTAGACATGGCGTTTTGCTTTAATTTTTCAATTTGCAGTGTTATTTCGGTATCCTCTATTTTTCTGAACAATAATTGTGGAGCGCGAAGCGAATAACCAACTTTAAGCAGATCGATCTTACCGGCATTTTCCCACTGCAGCATCTTTTCAACAACTTTCATTTGATATAGCAGCGTGCGGGCTGTATGTGGCATGAACGGGTTGATCAGTATCGACAGGTTGGCTGTCAATTGCAAACATAGATGAAGACAATTGTCAATACGTGCCTGCGCGGATGGCTCTTGCTCCAGTTGTTTGGCCAATACCCAGGGTTCCTTTTTCTGCATGTACTGATTACCTTTTCTCGACAGATCGATTATCTCGAAGAGAGCTTCCCTGAACTTGTATTGCTCTAGCAACGCTTCAATTTTTTGGGGAGCTTGTTCGATTGCCTTGCGTAGTTCTTCATCGGCCGCGTCTAGCTGTTGCGGATGAAAAGGAGGAACTTTTCCTGCGCAAAGTTTATGCATCAAAACCCAGGTGCGATTCACGAAGTTGCCGAAGATGGCCACCAACTCTGAGTTAACCGCTTCTTGAAATCCTTTCCAGGTAAATTCACTGTCTTTGGTCTCGGGTGCAATTTGGGTCAGGTAATAGCGAAGCATATCGACACATTGCTCGCCGCCGTTTGGAGCTTCCACAAAATCGCGGATGTAGTCGCGCATATCCAACTTCCAATTGCGGCTGGTGCTCATCTTGTCGCCTTCGAGGTTCAGGAACTCATTGGCCGGTACATTCTCGGGCAAGATATAGCCGTGCAGTTTCAGCATCACCGGAAAAATAATACAGTGAAATACAATATTATCCTTTCCGATAAAATGTACCAGCTTGGTGTCTTTATCTTGCCAGTAGGGTTTCCAATCTTTCCCATTGTCAAGCGCCCATTGTCTAGTGGCACTGATATAACCGATAGGAGCGTCGAACCACACATATAGTACCTTGCCATCGCCTCCTTTTATTCGGGAGGGCAGGGAAACGCCCCAGTCCAGGTCACGGGTAACTGCTCGTGGTTGCAATCCTCCTTCTATCCAGCCTTTGCATTGCCCTACCACTGTAGGACGCCAATCTTTTTGATGTTCTTGTAATATCCAGTGCTGCAAAAATGATTCGTGCCTGTCGAGTGGCAAGTACCAATGCGTAGTCTTTTTCTTGATAGGTCGCTTACCACTTAGTGTGCTCACAGGATCGATCAGCTCTTCGGGGCTCAAAGAGCGTCCGCAACTCTCGCACTGGTCACCTACCGCCCGGTCACTGCCACAGGCTGGGCAGATCCCTTTAATAAAGCGGTCAGCTAAAAAACTGTTGGCCTCTTCATCAAAGAATTGTTCAGTTTCTTTGGTCTCGAGGGCTCCTTGTTTTTCGAGCGTATCAAAAAAAGCAGCTGCGGTTTGGTGATGAAGGGGGGCGCTGGTACGATGATAAATATCGAAGCTGATCGAAAGTTTTTCAAAATCCTCTTTCATGGCCACATGATACTTATCGATGATGGCTTGCGCGGTGGTGCCTTCTTTTTTGGCCTGAATGGGAATCGCAGTTCCATGTTCATCACTGCCACATACAAAAACCACGTCTCGCTGCTGTGCTCTCAGGTAACGCACATAAATATCGGCCGGAATATAGGCGCCAGCCAGATGTCCTACATGCTTTAATCCATTGGCATAAGGCAAGGCAGAAGTTATCAGGTATCGTTTGGGGGCAGCCATATTGCTTGCAAAAATACCGTAATCGAAGTTGGTCCCAAAATGCTATCTGCTTATTACCTTTATTCTTTCTTATCACTTTTTTATGAAACAACCTCCTTATTTGCAATCCGGCGATACTATTGCCCTGGTTTGTCCTGCGGGATATATGCCCGCCGACAAGGTACAGACCTGTGTAAAGGTGTTAGAAGGATGGGGCTATAGGGTAGTGATCGGATCGACGGTAGGGGGCAACTCGATGAATTATTTTTCCGGGACCGATCAGGAGCGACTCACCGATCTGCAACGCATGCTCGATGACAAGTCCGTTCGTGCTATTCTTTGTGCACGCGGGGGCTATGGTACCGGAAGACTTATAGATCAACTTGATTTCGCTGTCTTTACCCAGTATCCTAAATGGATCATCGGATTTTCTGATATCACTATTTTACATGCTCACATTTATCGCCATTTTGGTATTTGCACCTTACATGCACCTATGGCGGCGGCTTTTAATGATGGAAATTGGCAGCACGAGTACGTGCAATCGCTTCGGGAAACCTTGCAAGGGGTTAGTTCGGCCTGCAGCGGTCCCGAACACTCCTTTAACCGAATGGGAAAAGTAAAAGGTGAACTGGTAGGGGGTAACCTTGCGTTACTAGCCCATCTGATCGGCACCCCATCGGCACTGGATACGCGTCATAAAATACTTTTCATTGAAGATGTTGGCGAGCAACTTTATAATATTGATCGTATGATGTGCCAGCTAAAACGTAGCGGCATGCTCGATCAACTGGCCGCCCTCGTTGTAGGCGGATTTACCGAATGCAAAGACACGGATCGTCCCTTTGGAAAAAATGCTAACGAAATTATCGAGTCTTGGATACATGAGTACCAGTATCCTGTCTGTTTTGATTTTCCGGTTAGCCATACCAATCGGAACATGACACTGAAACACGGGGCCATGTACGAACTTAAAATTGATGCCACCGGATCGCTACTGGCAGAGTGGTAAGCCCTGTTTCACAACAACAAGCCAGGGTTGTATGCTTTGTCTTGCTTCCATTTTTTATCCATTAGTACCGGTGCTCTATTCAATCATTGAGTGATTTCGAAAGCCACTGAATGGTTTCCGGAAACGTAAACAGATCGTTATGGGATCCCCCTTTGATGGAAATAAGACGATCCTCTTTTTTAAAGAATCTCGATAATTTTTGGGATTGCGAAAATAAAATAACCCCATCATCTGTTCCGTGGATAATAGTAACTGGCGCTGTCACATAGGGGAGATACCGGTATGTGGGCAGCTCATAGCGCAGTAACATCGAAACCGGATAAATGGGTAAAAATCGTTGTACCACGTCCGAAAACTGGTAATAGGGAGTCTCCAAGATCAGTTGACGGCAATCTCGCCGGCAGGCTAATTGCGTGGCAATTCCCGTTCCCAGGCTTTTCCCATAAATGATCAGACTATCGGCTGCGAACCGTGAAATCGCCAACTGGTAGCTTAGTGCGGCCCACTCGTAAAGTTTGTTTTCAGAGAGAGTCCCTTTGCTTTTTCCATAGCCTGGGTAGTCGGGCATTAACACCTCGTATCCCTGTTGAGTAAAATAGGGAACAAACTTTTCGTACCACGAGATATTTTGTCGGTTGCCATGAAAATAGAGTACCAGTCCTTTGTGTATACCGCTGACGGGTTTATAGAGTACGGCGTGCAAGGTGTCTTTCGAATCGATGGGGATCTTTATCTCTTCGTGGGCGAGAGTATCGGAAAAGGCATAGCTATCGGGTAAAGGGCGCGAACGAAAAATAAATGCCTCTTGAAAAAAATAAAAGATAATGGCGCCGATCAGGTACAATAGCAGCACTATGCTTGTTATTTTTCGTACGCGCGGGTGGCGAACTATGCGTAAAATAAAATTCATCAATATTTTAATATGTCTCGAATAAAATTGTGGTACTCATCGAACGAGGGCAAGTTGTTATGGCCGCCGCCCTCGATGCGGATCAGGGTGCATTTTCGGGGATTGATCTGTTGCAATTTTTGGCTGTGCCTTAACGGTATCAGTCTGTCACGAGTTCCGTGGATAATATAGGTGTGACATTTAACCAGCGGAAGCCATTGATCCGATCGTAAATGATAGCGAAGCATCCATCGCACCGGAAGGATCGGTAAGAACCGCTCGATCACTTTTCTGAAATTAAAATAGGGTGCATCCAAGATCAGGTAACGGGGATGATTGTCAGAGGCTACTTTAGTGGCAAAGCCACTTCCCAGACTACGGCCGTAGATGATCAGGTGATCTTCGCTATAGGATTCTAACAATCTTTCATATACAAATTGCATGTCGCCCAGCATTTCTTTTTCGCTGCGTTTGCCAGTGCTTTTTCCAAACCCCCGATAATCCACCAGGACCACATCGTAGTCGTAGCGATAAAAATCCTTCGCATAGCGAGCCCATCCTTTGATGCTGCGGGTATTGCCGTGAAAATAGAGAATGAGCCCTTTAGGGTTTTCTCGGTAAAAATGCAGACCATTGATGCGAACACCTGGTTCAATGTCAAAGAAATATTCTTTAAAGGGCGCTTGATACTGGAATTGAAAATCGGCGGCCAGTTTTTCCGGCCTGAAGATAAACTTTTCCTGTAGTAGGTAAATTAATAGCGATAAAACCGCTACTGCGCCAAGTATATACCAGAATAAAGCGGCCAAGGCAATTAATTTTCGATCCTTCGTAAAGAAAGGTTGGTAACAGGTGCTACGATCAGCGGAAACTTTTCAACTGTTACGTTCGAGAGATCAAGGCCGAATCCTTTTTCTTCGGAGAGACTATGGTCTTTGATCCAGAAATAAAATTTCATGATCACTCGTTCAAAGAAAGGCAGTTCGTTATCTTGGCTCAGGTATTTTTCCATCACCATAAATTGAAAATCGCCTACGGATTGCGTATTCGAAATGCTTTCGTAACGACTAAATATATTGACCTCTTTGTTGGCGACTAATTCTTCTACCACTTTGCGGAACATCAGGTTCACGCGGGGTTCCACCCTGAAACCAAGCCTAAGATCGATACGGATAATATCGTTGGGTATAATGTGGTCTACTTTATACTCGCAGGTATAGGGGTTGTCAACTGTATCGATATGCACAAACCAATAGATGTCGGCTCGCTTCGGTTTCTTGTTCAGTATCGAATAGACGATCTTATGCTCTATCTCGCGAGGATTGTTAGCACTTGTCAGATAGACTAAGTGTGTTGCATATTTGGGAACGGTGCGATCGCTGCTGAGTTCCTGTATCTTAGGGATGTAATGTTCAAGCCGGATAAACTCAACATACCGGTTTTTGATCTTGCGGGCGCGGTACCACACGTACATGACCGTAAATACGATAAAGCCGATGATCAGGGTAATGTATCCTCCGTGTGTGAATTTCACCATTAGCGCTACGAGGTAAGCGATCTCGACAGTCAAGTAGCCAGCCAGAAAGAGGTAGATCCAATACGATTTGATGCGGTTCAAGACCAGATAATTGGCAAAGAGTATGGTAGTAGCCAGCATGGTCACGATAATAGCCAGTCCGTAGGCGGCCTCCATGTTCGAAGACTTTCTGAAATAAAGAACTACACCAGCACAACCCAAAAACATCAATAGGTTAATGGTGGGTACAAAGAGCTGGCCTTTCTCTTCCGAGGGGTATCGGATTCTCAACTTGGGCCAAAGGTTCAATCGCATGGCCTCACTGACCAGGGTAAAGGCTCCCGAAACCATCGCCTGGCTGGCAATGATGGCAGCAGCAGTGGCAACGATTACACCGGGTATGATAAACCATTGTGGCATCAAGTCATAAAAGGCGTTGATCTGCAGCTGGGTTCTGAAAGCACTTGTAATTTCTCCGTATTTGGCACTGAACTCAGGCAAGGTCATCCATTCTCCGGCCACCTGGTAGGGTTGTCCCAGTAGCGAAGCGCCCTGCCCAAAATAGTGGACCAACAAACATATTTTTACATAGCCCCAAGTGAGTCGAATATTTTTCCGGCCACAATGTCCCAGATCACTGTAGAGTGCCTCGGCTCCTGTTGTACATAAGAATACAGCGCCCAATAGCCAAAAGCCTCCTGGATAGGTTCGCAAAAATTCAACAGCATAGTAAGGACTGATGGCTTTGAAAATGGTAAGGTCGTCGAAGACATGGATGGCACCCAGCACCAGCAGCATGCTGAACCAAACGAACATGATCGGACCAAAAAATTGTCCGATGGAAGCTGTTCCGAATTGCTGTAAAAAAAAGAAAAGGGCCAGAATAGAAAGGACAATGATCACAACGGTATTGCTGCCCTCTTTGATGCCCAGCGAGGGCAACTCTTTCAGCCCCTCAACGGCAGACGTTATCGAAATGGGCGGGGTAATGATCCCGTCGGCCAGCAGCGAAGCTCCTCCGACCATGGCGGGCAGCACCAACCATTTTTTTCGCCGCCTGACCAGTGCGTATAAAGCGAATGTTCCACCCTCTCCCCGGTTATCTGCCCGCAAGACCATCAGCACATACTTTAGCGTGGTTTGCAGGGTAAGGGTCCAAATGATACATGAAAGGGTACCCAGGATCAACTCTTGTGTGATCACCCTGTCGGAAATAATAGCATTGTAAACGTAGAGAGGAGAGGTGCCGATATCTCCGTAGATGATGCCCAGGGCGATCAACAGTCCGGCACCCGTAACCTTGGTGGTCGAAACTTTCACCCGACAAAGGTATATGCAAAAAATGTTAAATTTTATTATTGTTACCCAACAGCTTAGCCCGTACAACCGTTATTAAGTATAATAGATACCTTTACGCCCATGACAAGGTTTTTTTTGGCCATGCTGTTTTTGTTGCTCTTGCTGGATATCCCTGTGTCCCTGAAGGCCCAGCGGATCGTTTATTCCGATCCTGAAAAAGAAGATACCCGCAGGCTCAACTACGAGATTATCGGCAAGGTCGGAGGTAATTTTTTGATCTTTAAGAATAACCGAGCTCGCAACTGGATCTCTGTTTTGGACGAAGAAATGCAGCCCTTGGGTCGTGAAGAGGTGAGCTATATGCCTTCTAATGAGCGAACCATCAATGTCGATTTTTTCCCCTACGCTGACTTTGCCTGGATGATTTATCAGTACGAGCGTCGCAATGTAATTTATTGTATGGCAGCCCGGCTCGATGGCAACGGCCGACGTACTGGTGATTTGCTTGAGCTCGACACTACTCACCTCAATTTTGCTTCGGATAATAAGCTTTATGCTGTTGTTAGCAGCGAGGACAAAAAAAGGATCGCTTTGTTCAAGATCAACAGCAGTGAGCGGGACACCTACAAAATGACCAAGTTGCTGTTCAATGAAAAACTGACCTTGCTGGGTCGGACCGACGTGTTGATACCGATGTCTGATCGTGGCGATCAACTGGGCGATTTCGCCCTCGATAATCAGGGTGATCTTCTTTTCAGCCGTTTTTTGCGGGGCAACAACGACAATGTAACGAAGGCCTCGATGCTGATCCTGCCTGCCTCGCAGTCTCTTTTGCAAGAAGTTCCACTTCCGGTGAGCGAAAAGGGACCTTTTCTGGATGAACTCAAGATCAAGATCGACAACCTGAACCAACGTTACATTCTGACCTCTTTATACAGTGACGAAAGAAGATCGGGTATAGATGGTTGTTTCTTTTTCGTATGGGACAAGCAGACCCGTCAGCCCCTGGTCAACAGCTTTACTAAATTCTCGGACGAGCTTCGCCAAGAGGCCAAGGGGAATGCTACTACCCGAACGGCCTTCAATGATTTTTTTATCCGCCAGATCATCGTAAAGCGAGACGGAGGTTTCATTATCGGCAGTGAGGCCTATTACACGACCTCTAGAGCGAACAGCTGGAACCGTTACGATTATATCTACGGATCGCCCTTTATGGGGTTCAATAATTTTTACTATTCTTCTCCTTATTTTAACCGTTATTGGTGGGGCATGCCCGGTGGACGTACAAACACCGCAGTGCGATATCATGCTGATAATATCATGGTACAGTCCTTCGATCCCGCTGGACAGCTGCAATGGAGTCGGGTGGTTTCCAAAACACAGTTCGATGATGAGGCTGACGATCTGCTTTCGTTTTCAATGATGGTATTAGGGGGTGAGCTTCATCTGCTGTATAACCAGCAGGATCGCCGCGATAAACTGCTCAATGATTTTACGCTGCAGCCCGGCGGAGAGATGACCCGTAACACCGATCTGAAAAATCTGGAGAAGGGGCATCAGTTCTTGCCCAAGCGCGGAAAACAGGTTAGCGCCCGTCAGCTGATCATTCCTACTGTTTATCGGAGTTATATTTGCTTTGCTAAGGTTGAATATAACTAAACTAACTCCATTGCCTTGATCGCCGTTTTTTTAAAAAGGAGTCCGCTCAATTTACTAGTGTTACTGCTTTTTGCCGCAGTGGTGAAAATTCCTCTTTTCACAGACCCCCGACTTACTACACCGGACAACAATGATGGAGAACTCTACCGGTTTCTGCTCAGCTGGTTGCAGCATACGGGAGTGGGCACTCCACTCTTTTTTTCTGTTTTGGCCTTTGTGTTCTTATTTGTGCAAGCCCTGCTGTTAAACTTTTTTTTCAGCCAGCACAAAATGCTAAACCAGGCGACAGATCTTCCGGGCATGAGCTACTTACTGCTCACCTCATTATTTCCACAGTGGAGCTACTGGAGTACGACCCTGCTGATGAATATGGCGGTACTTTATTTGTTATTTCTGCTTTTTAGACTGTACGGACAAGCAGAGGCACGGTCGATATTGTTCAATATGGGATTTCTAATTGGGGCGGCAAGTTTTTTTTACACTCCTTTTTTTGTACTAATCCTTTGGGTGCTTCCTGCGGTTGCCATCATGCGTCCTTTTAAAGTACAGGAATGGATGCTTGCTTTACTGGGCTTGTTGTGTCCTTTTTATTTTTATGGAATCTGGCTTTTTTGGAACGATCGCTGGCCCCTGCAACCCTTTATGGTCTTTACCGAATGGGCCTTACCCTCGCTGCGAGCGATCGCCTTTTGGAAGGCCGGCGCCTTCTTGCTCCTGCTCTTGCCACTATTAGCGGGATTATATCATGTGCAGGATAATACCCGCAAAATGCTCATTCAAGTTCGAAGGGGATGGTCTGTTCTGTTCTTTTTATTGCTGGCTACCGCATTGATGGCATTGTTACAGGAAGATGCGCATACGGGCTGGATATTATGGCTGATCCCCCTTGTCTTTTATCATGCTTGTTTTAATCTGATGACCACTTTCAGGGTCATACCCTTACTATTTTTTTGGCTTAGTTTTTTTTATATTCTGGCCGGGCAGTTCTCGGGTACGGGCTGGAAAATCTGATATGGCCACTCCGTTACAATAGCTATCTTTGTCTTTCCAATCTACCCCCATGAAATTTGGTATTGTTGTTTTCCCCGGCTCCAATTGCGACCAGGATATGTACGATGCCCTGCACCATGAGTTGAAGCAAGATGTACGTATGTTATGGCATAAAGACCGTGACCTGAGCGATTTTTCCGAAGAGGATTGTATTGTATTACCCGGCGGCTTTTCGTATGGCGACTACCTTCGTTGTGGTGCTATTGCCAGGTTCAGTCCCATGATGCAGTCGGTTATTGAGTTTGCCGGCAGGGGTGGAAAAGTCTTTGGGGTTTGTAACGGGTTTCAGATTTTGTGCGAATCGCAACTTTTACCTGGGGCCTTGTTGCGTAATGCCCGCCAACAATTCGTCTGTAGCAATACTTTTATTCGCGACAGCGCCGGTAAAGTCTATACCATCCCGGTAGCACATGGCGAAGGTCGTTATCATGCTTCCGATTCACTGCTCGATAGTCTTGAGGCCAACGATCAGATATTGTTTCGGTATTGTGAAGCAGATGGAACGGTCACTGACCAATCCAGTCCCAATGGATCAAGCCGCAATATTGCCGGTATTTGCAATGCTACCCGCAATGTTTTTGGAATGATGCCCCATCCCGAGCGGGCTTGCTCAACGGCTCTCGGTAATACCGACGGCAGGGCTATTATTACCGATCTGTTGATCAATCCTGTTTTCCAAGGTGTCTGATCGCACAACAAATTTTATTATGATAAAAGGGTTGATACTTTTTGCTGGTCTTTTGATAAATCATCTGAGCTGGGCACAACTGCAACCGGTAGTTTGGACCTTTGGTGCAAAAAAAACGGCTGATCGTGCCTACGAGATCGAGATCAAAGCCAATATCAAGGACGGATGGCATCTGTTTTCACAAACCCAACCCGCCGATGCGATCGCCCTTCCCACTGTATTTGTGATTAATCCAAATCCACTTTTGATTCGCAATGGATCTCTTCGTGAGGTTGGAAAACTAGAAAAATACAAAGACAAAACGCTCGGTGTGACGGCATACCAATATGCAGGGCAGGTTAGGTTTGTACAGACCGTTTCTTTAAAAGCAAAGGCCAAGACCTTTTTTTCGGGGACGGTAGAATTTCAAACCTGTGACGACGAGAAATGTCTGCCGCCGCAAAAGGTCAATTTTTCCATTCCCCTTCAATAGCGTCTTTCCTTATGGCCCGGAGTATTATCCTCTATATTTTTCTGCTGTTATCTACACTGGGCATGTCTTGGGCTCAAGATACTGCGTTTATCCCCGAGTGGAGGGCCGAAGCACAAAAGAAAGGCGAAGGGAAATACCTATTGCGCTTTTCTACACAACTCAGCGATGGATGGCAACTCTATGCGCCCGATCAGATGCTGCTTGATCTACCGGTCGCGTTCTTGCAATTTCCGGATAAGGCTATAAAAGCAGATGTCAAGTTCTCCTATAGCCCAGCGGCAAAGACCGTCTCCAGCGAATTATTCGGGCAGCCGGTCGCTGTACAGCAGGGGGCTATCGTTTGGGACGTATTAGTGAATATTGAAGGGCCGGTCCCGGCTTTTTTATCGGGCCAGCTGATGTATACCTATGGTAAGAATGATGCCTTTTATCCTTCCACCTCTTATTCTTTTCAAGTGTCACTGGAGGACGGACAAGCGCTCAGTTCAATCGCCAAAGAAAAAATATTGCCCGCCCCACCTATTGCTGATTGCGGCGATACAGCTCCGGAACGGAAAAGCCTTGTACAGCTATTTTTGCTCGGGATCCTGGGCGGATTGATTGCGCTGTTGACGCCTTGCGTGTTCCCGATGGTACCGGTTACCGTAACCTATTTTACCAAACGATCGGTAACACGCCAAGCGGGTATTTTTCAAGCCTTGCTTTACGGATTATTTATCTTTTTGATCTATGTACTGATCACTATTCCTTTTCATGTGGCTGGCAAGGCCATCAGTCCCGAGATCTTCAATAATATCTCTACCAATGTTTGGTTGAACCTGATTTTCTTTGTCGTGTTTGTGGCCTTTGCCCTCTCTTTCTTTGGACTTTATGAAATCGGATTGCCCGCCGCACTGGCCAATCGCTCCGATACCCGTGCGGGGTTGGGCAACCTGGCCGGGATTTTTTTTATGGCCAGTACCCTGGCCATCGTTTCTTTTTCTTGCACCGGGCCCATTTTGGGAACCTTACTCGTTGGGGTGGCCGAGCAGGGAGCATGGCCTCTTACAGTAGGTGCAGCGGGCTTTGGTCTTGCATTGGGATTACCTTTTGCCTTGTTCGCCATGTTTCCACACTGGTTGCAGTCGCTACCGCGTAGTGGCGGCTGGATGACAGAGTTTAAAGTGATATTAGGGTGCATAGAGTTGGCGCTTGCCATCAAGTTTTTATCGAATGCCGATCTGGTAGAGCAATGGGGTCTTTTGAAAAGAGAATTATTTTTTGCAGTTTGGATCTTGATCGGGGTGGCCATGCTACTGTATCTGAGCGGCTGGCGCCGACCCGACGTGCCATCCATTTCAATAAAAAGAACACCCATTCGTCTTTTTCTTCTTTTGATCGTCGCCGGCTTTACGCTTTACCTGGTGCCAGGGGTTACCAATACAAGCTGGGCCGACCGAACACTCATCAGCGGATTTCCACCACCACGCTCTTACAGCATTTACCCGAGTAGTAATTTTTCCCAGCAAACTGTGCAACCGCTACATAACGACTACGCGCGTGCCATACAGTTAGCCCGCGAACAGAATAAACCGATCTTGATTGATTTTACCGGTTGGGCCTGTGTCAATTGCCGCAGAATGGAAGAGAAAGTGTGGACAGACCCAACGGTGTTTCGTTTGATGCAAGAAGAATTTATAGTATTGTCTTTATATGTGGATGAGCGGACCAACTTGCCGTTGCCTGAGCAACAGCTGGTAACCATGCCCGATGGAAGTCAGCGCAACCTGGTCACTGTGGGAGACAAATGGTCGAATTTTCAGATCAGCTATTTTGGGGCTACCTCTCAGCCGCAGTACGCTATGATCACCTCTGACCAGCGCTTGCTTACGCGCACAAAATTTTATACCCCTGATGCCGGTGAATTCGCAGCTTGGCTAATGTGCGGACTCGATGCGTATCGAAAAAAACCCTAGGCCGTCTTTTGTGTCATCATCTTACGCAAATTGATCAACCCGTAGCGCATTCTTCCCAGTGCAGTGTTGATACTGCAATCGGTAAGTTTTGCGATTTCTTTGAAGCTCATATCGGCATAATGACGCAAAATGATTACTTCTCGCTGATCTTCGGGTAGTTTTAGCAGTAGGTCTTTTACACGGTCATGACTTTGCCGTTTGATCATTACGGTCTCGGGGCTGTCCTCGGTAAACTGTAGCACTTCGAAAAGATCTTGATCTTCACTGTTTCGAATAACTGGACTCCGCTTTACTTTTCTGAAATGATCTACGCAACAGTTGTGCGCAATGCGCATGGCCCAAGGCAAGAACTTTCCTTCCTCGGTGTAGCGTTTGGCCCGCACCGTGTCGAATATGCGGATAAAGACATCCTGGAAAATATCCTCTGCCAAAAATTTGTCTTTGACCAAAAAGTAGATAGATGTGTATAGTTTGTCCTTGTGCCGAAGGACAAGGGTCTCCATAGCCATGAGGTTACCTTCCTGAAATAGGCGCACCAATTCAAAATCCGTTTGTTTTGCTAAAGGTTGCATAACTTTTACGCTTTTGACTGCCAAGGCAGTTCGGGTTCAATAAAAAGCTGCCGTTGGCAGCGGTTTAGCGTAAAAGTGGGCGATAGGCCTCTTGTTTTAGTTTAGCTCCGGATAGTCCGGTCTGTGAAGATAAGAAACTTTGTCGAAACTAGCAACTGTGATCGGTTCTAAGCAATCTTACCCGCTAAAAAAATGTTAATTGCCTGTACCTTTGGCAGTTCAAGACATGTCACAGCACTCACCCATACAGATCCGGGGCGCCCGCATGCATAATCTAAAAAATGTATCGGTGGATATTCCCAGAAAAAAGCTGGTTGTGATCACGGGTGTTTCCGGATCCGGAAAATCTTCGCTGGCTATCGATACATTGTATGCCGAAGGCCAGCGTCGATATGCTGAAAGTCTTAGTGCCTATGCCAGACAATTTCTGAATCGGATGGACAAACCCGAAGTAGATCTGATCAAGGGATTAAGTCCGGCCATAGCCATTGAGCAAAAAGTAATTACCCGAACAGCCCGTAGTACCGTGGGCAGTCTCACCGAGATCTACGAATATCTGCGTCTGCTCTTTGCCAGAGTAGGTACTACGATCTCTCCCGTTTCGGGTCAGGTTGTTACAAAGCATCAGCCTGCTGATGTGGTCGAAGCCATACAACAATGTAAAAAAGGAGATAAGATCTTTATCATGGCGCCCTTTCTTAAAACGGGAAAAAGGGATTTGCGAGAAGAGCTGTCCATGCTCCAGCAAAAAGGATTCACCCGCGTCATGGTCAAACAAGGTAAAAAAGCGAAAGAGACGGTGATGCTCATAGAAGAGCTCTTAGCCAGTGATCATAAAGCACTCGCTACCTGTCAACTTACCCAGACAGTAGTAGACCGAATCGTGGTAAAATCGTTCAGCGAAGAAGACCTGCATCGGTTGGCTGACTCTGTTACGCTTGCTTTTGCCGAGGGAGAAGGAAATTGCTCGTTGTTGATCAACGATGACCAGCTGCTTTCATTCAATAATCGTTTTGAGTGTGATGGTATTCTATTCGAAGAGCCCACTCCCCAGCTATTTTCATTCAATAACCCGTACGGAGCCTGTCCGGTTTGCGAAGGGTTTTCGCAAGTACTCGGCATCGACCCCACACTCGTTATTCCCAATAGGCAGCTCAGCGTCTATGAGGGTGCGGTAGCACCCTGGAAAGGAGAAAAGATGGATTGGTGGCGCCAACAGTTTGTGAAGGGCGCAAAAAAAATCGACTTTCCAATTCACAAGCCCATCGCTTCGCTCAGTGCAAAGCAATACAAACTACTTTGGGAAGGGGCGGATGGTATCTATGGGATCGATGATTTTTTCAAGGATGTAGAGGCGCATCTTTACAAAGTACAGTTTCGTGTAATGCTGAGCCGTTATCGGGGTCGTACCAATTGTCCCTCCTGCGAAGGATATCGGCTGCGTAAAGAAGCACTCTGTGTAAAAATAGATGGCCTTCATATTGGAGAATGCAGCTCGCTGCCAGCCAGTGCCCTTGCCACCTGGGTAAAGGGACTCGATAAAAAATTGAATAAGCATCAATTGCAGATCGCTTCGCGTATACTGCTCGAACTCAATCATCGTATAGGCACCTTGCTCAAAGTGGGCTTGGGATATCTCACCTTGCATCGGCTGGCCAATTCATTGAGCGGGGGAGAGAGCCAGCGAATCCAACTTACCCGAAGTTTGGGCTCTACCCTTACCGATTCGTTATACATTCTCGACGAGCCATCTATTGGTCTTCATCCACGCGATACGGCTAATCTGATCACCGTGTTGAAAGAATTGCGTGACCTGGGTAATACAGTGCTGGTAGTGGAGCACGATGCTCAAATGATGCAAGAGGCCGATCATATAATCGATATGGGACCCTTGGCCTCTTACTTGGGAGGAGAGGTGATAGCAGCAGGACCCCTGTCCGAATTACTGCGCAATAAGAAAAGTTTAACCGGACAGTATCTGAGTGGCGCACTTCGTATCGAGTTGCCCCCTAAACCCCTTATCGCAAAGCGGTTTTTAGATGTAAAAGGAGCCGCCCAGCATAATCTTAAATCGATCGATGTGCGCTTTCCCTTGCAAGTGCTTTGTGCCGTTTGCGGGGTAAGTGGAAGCGGAAAGACTACTTTAGTCAAACAGATACTTTATCCCGCCATTAAAAGGAAGCTGCTCGACTATAGCGTACAGCCTGGAGTGTTTCGCGAACTATCCGGCGATATCGACTTGATCAATCAGGTCGAATTGATCGATCAAAATCCAATCGGTAAATCATCGCGTAGTAATCCGGTAACCTATATCAAGGCGTATGATGAGATACGAGACTTGTTTGCTGTACAGCCACTCAGCAAGATGAGAGGATTTCAGCCCCGTCATTTTTCGTTCAATGTCGATGCTGGCCGCTGTGATACCTGCAAGGGAGAAGGCGAGCAGGTGGTCGAGATGCAATTCTTGGCCGATGTACATTTACGCTGCGAATCTTGTGGAGGCAAGCGTTTTAAAGAGGAAGTATTGGAGGTAACGTATAAAGAGCGATCCATTCATCAAGTGTTAGAGATGAGTGTAGATGAGGCGATCGAATTTTTTGCAGCAGAAAAAGCCGTCACCCGGGCGCTGCAGCCTTTGCAAGATGTTGGCTTAGGCTATATCAAACTCGGTCAATCTGCCGCTACCTTGTCGGGCGGTGAGGCCCAGCGTGTCAAGCTTGCTTCTTTTCTGGGAAAGGGAAAAGCGGGTCATTCTATCTTATTTATTTTCGATGAGCCTACCACCGGGTTGCACTTTCATGATATCGGTAAACTCTTGCGATCTTTTCGGGCCTTGCTTGCTCAGGGACATTCCATCGTGGTCATTGAACATAATACCGATGTACTCAAGGCGGCAGATTGGATCATAGAACTTGGCCCCGAGGCAGGAGACAAAGGAGGTGAGATCACGTTTAGCGGCACGCCTGCCCAATTAAAAAAAGCGACGAAAAGTAATACGGCTCCTTTCCTGTAAGTTTAGCGAAGGCTGTCTTGCTCTTTAATCAGTCTTTCATCGTGGCGAATACCTCTCCAGGCCATCAAGAATCCTGCCCATTGTACAACCTGCAGCAGTGAGGTCAGTGAAGGAACAAATTCCTTGAGTTCATAAAAGAGTACCCGAACGTACAATGCGCCGAGTAGGGTACATAGCAAGAGACCCAGCAGACAATACCATTGTTGTTTATGGCGGTTGCCATATAAAAATATATTTACCAGACCCAGCAACATGATCACGAAAGTCAGCGCGGTCAGATACAATTGATAGCCTGCATCTACTTGTACTTTAATGGGAGTACCTTCTGTCGGCAACATCCATCCTGTTGCAAAGGGGAAGAAAAAACTGAGCGCGGCCGCTATCACTGAAAGTAGTAGCCATAGTGTTTGGGGGCGTTGTATCATAAAAAATTATTTACTGCAGGTTTGGATAAAGCGGAAAGCGTTCCATCATAGCTTGTACATTCGAACGAACCTGGTCAATGATGGCCGGTTGATCGGCATGCGTCAACACTTCATCGATCATCGATACAATGGTTTCCATTTCGGTTTCTTTCAGACCACGGGTGGTGATGGCAGGCACTCCCACGCGTATTCCCGAGGTAACAAAAGGAGATTTATCATCGAAAGGAACCGCATTTTTATTTAGCGTTATATGCGCCAGATCCAATACTTCCTGTGCTTTTTTTCCGGTAATATTCTTATTGCGAAGATCGATTAACATCAGATGATTGTCTGTTCCACCGCTGATCAGATTATATCCGCGGTTGACAAAAGACCGGGCCATTGCTTGCGCGTTGGCGATCACCTGCCTTGTATATTGTTTAAAACCATCTTCTAAAATTTCACCGAATGCAACGGCTTTAGCGGCGATCACATGCTCGAGAGGCCCACCCTGCGTACCGGGAAATACCGCTAAGTCAAGCGCCGCACTCATGGAGCGAATATTTCCCTTTGGATCTTTTGTGCCGAGAGGGTTATCGAAGTCATGTCGCAATATGATCAGTCCACCGCGTGGCCCTCGCAGCGTTTTATGGGTGGTAGAGGTAACAATATGACAATGATCAAGCGGATCGTTGAGTAATCCGGTGGCGATTAGTCCGGCCGGATGCGCAATATCTGCCAACACCAGGGCGCCTATCTCGTCGGCAACAGCGCGAATACGCTTGTAATCCCAGTCGCGACTGTAAGCAGAGGCGCCGCAAATGATCAACTTTGGTTTTTCTTTTCGTGCGGTCTCTTCTAGTTGCTCGTAATTGATCAAACCGGTGTCTTGGTGAACGCCGTAGAAAAAGGCGCGATAATATTTACCACTGTAATTAGCGGGGCTGCCATGCGTAAGGTGGCCACCCATACTCAAGTCGAGTCCAAGAATGGCATCACCCGGTTTTAGACAAGCCAGAAAAACAGCCGTGTTGGCTTGGGCTCCGCTATGGGGTTGAACATTGGCCCATTGCGCTTTGAAAACTTTTTTGAGTCTTTCGATGGCTAAGGTTTCGATCTCATCAATGATCTCGCATCCTCCGTAATATCTTTTGCCGGGATAACCTTCTGCGTATTTATTAGTGGCCACAGATCCCATGGCCTTCATCACCGGTAGAGAGGTAAAATTTTCTGATGCAATAAGCTCAATTCCTTTGCGTTGTCTGTCGAGTTCTCGATCGAGCAAAGAGAAGAGTTGCGTATCTTTTGACATGGCTGAAACGAATAAATTGATTTGCCGTAAAGTTAAGTTACTTTTGTACACTGCATGAAAGCTATTATCCCCGTTGCCGGGCCCGGCACCAAATTGAGACCGCACAGTTATACCCAGCCGAAGGCATTGATCCCGCTGGCGGGTAAGTCTATTTTGGGTATCATTATCGATCAACTGCTGGAAGCCGGTATCAAGGAGTTCATTTTTGTGGTGGGTTATCTGGGAGAGAAGATCGAAGATTTTGTGGCGCAGCAATATCCCGGACTGACCGCTCACTTTTTACAGCAAAGCGACCGGCAAGGAGTAGGTCAAGCTGTGTTGCTGGCCCGCGAACAGGTAGCTGGTGATGAGATCTTTATTGTATTGGGTGATACGATCTGCGAATATGACATAAAAGAAATTGCCTCGGCTCCCCGCTCCATGATCGGTTTAAGAAAAGTTGATGATCCTCGTGATTTTGGTGTGGCAGAGTTAAACGAGAACGGAATGATCACCTGTGTAGTTGAAAAACCCCAGATGCCCAAGTCTAACATGGCCTTGGTCGGTATTTATAAGATCAGGGAGAGTGAGGCGTTGTTTCGTTGTCTCGAAAATAATATCAGTCACGGGGTTCGAACGCATGGTGAGTACAGTATCACCGATGCACTGGAGTGCATGATACAGCAGGGGATTGCCTTGCAGTCCTTTAAGGTCGATAATTGGTTCGATTGTGGCCGTAAAGAGACCTTGCTCGAGTCGAATGCCCTGTTGCTTAAGAAATTCGCTCCTGCAGTAGATGCTACCAGCTTTGTCAACACCGTGATTGTGCCCCCGGTGAGTATCGGTATAGGTTGTCAGATCAGCAATGCGGTGATCGGGCCGGATGTAACCATTGGGGACCATACCAAGATCGATTGTTCGGTAGTTCGCAATTCCATCATCGGCTCATATTCTCATTTGCATGATATTGTGATCAGTGATTCACTCATTGGTAGCGATACAGATTGCAAAGGGGAGGCACGCTCGCTGAATATCGGAGACAATGCCACCATCGATCTGGGTTAATCAAGCAAACTTCTTATGGCTGCCTTCTCGAACCGGATCACCACTCTTTTTTCGATAGACTATCCTATTATTCAGGCCGGAATGATCTGGACTAGTGGTTGGCAACTGGCCAGTGCCGTCAGCAACAGTGGAGCGTTGGGTATCATCGGCGCTGGTTCTATGTATCCGGATATTTTGCGTGAACATATCCAAAAATGTAAAGGAGCCACTGCTCGTCCCTTTGCTGTTAACCTTCCGCTGCTGTATCCTGCTATCGATCAGCATATAGAGATTATCATCGAAGAGAAGGTGCCGATTGTTTTTACCTCGGCCGGTAATCCGAACACTTGGACAAAGCGATTAAAGGATAACGGAATCATCGTGGTGCATGTGGTCAGCTCTGCGAAATTTGCCCGTAAGGCAGCGGCGGCCGGTTGTGATGCTGTCGTGGCAGAGGGGTTCGAGGCCGGAGGACATAATGGGCGCGAAGAAACTACAACGATGGTCCTGGTTCCGGCGGTATCTGCGGCTGTTTCTATTCCGGTTATCGCTGCCGGTGGTATAGCCAATGGAAGACAAATGCTCGCTGCAATGATACTCGGGGCCGACGGGGTACAGATGGGGTCTCGTTTTGTAGCCAGTGAAGAGGCTTCTTCACACCTGGCTTTTAAGCAGCGCGTGATCACTGCACAAGAGGGTGAAACAAAGCTTAGCTTGAAAAGACTCACTCCGGTGCGCTTATTGGATAATGAATTTGCCCGACAGGTGCAGGAAGCCGAAGCCGCAGGAGCACAACCTGAGGCCTTGCAGGAATTGTTGGGAAGAGGCCGTGCAAAAAAAGGAATGTTCGAAGGCGATCTGGTACAAGGTGAACTAGAGATCGGCCAGGTGAGTGTACTGCTTCGCGATATTTTGCCTGCTGCCACCATTGTCCGTAATACCTGGAGCGAGTTTCAGCAGGCGCTCCAGGATCTCTTGAAGAGAGATCAATAGTATGATAGCAGCTCTCAATTCTTTCTGACAATCCACTTGAGCATTTCTCCCCAAGTAGCCTTTTTTCCATAGAGTAAGATACCTGTACGGTAAATTTTTCCGGCCAGCCATACCATGGCTAAAAAGCTCAGGATCAAAATGGCCATCGATGCGATCAGTTGCCACCACGGAACGGTGCCGGGTACACCATACGGTATGCGCGCCATCATCACTATCGGAGAGGAGAAGGGTAACAAACTTCCCCAAACCGCGATGGGCCCGGTGGGGTTGGCAATCGTAGCGGTCATCATGGCAATAGAAAGAATCACGAGCATGGTAATGGGGAAGCTCAAGGATTGTGCCTCGCGAATATCTTCGTTAACCGCACTGCCCACGGCCCCGTAAAGAGAGGCATAGAAGAAAAAGCCTGCCAGAAAATAAAATACAAAGCAACCGATTATCAGAGGCAGGTTCACTTGCATAAAGAGTCGTTGCATATTGCCGACCATTTCAGCGGCTCCCATTTGGGTGCCAGCCCCTTTGGCGACATTGTAAGCCACCAAAATAAAGGCGAGCCATAAAAGGAATTGCGTCAGGGCAACCGCACCGATCCCGATGATCTTGCCTAGCATCATCTGAAAAGGCCTGACTGAAGACACGATCACTTCTGCAATGCGATTGGTCTTTTCTTCCATCACACCCATCATAACCTGCGATCCGTATACCAGCAAGATAAAATACATCAGAAGACCGACCACATAACCGATACCCTCGGCTGTTTTGCTGTCCGATTTTTCATCTATTACATTTTTCGGTTTGATCTGCAGACGACTTTGCGACAAGATGCGCAACTTGTCGGTATCGATCTGTAGGCTGTCGTTCACCACTTGATTCCAGATGCGATCGATCTTAGCTTGTACGGCCGCTGTTGTAGTACTTCCATACGACTTATAGGTGTTCAGGGGCAGGCTGTCTAGTCCTCTGCGCCAATCGAGTGCCGGGATAATGAGATATCCGTCGTAGCCGGCTGATTTTTCATTCTGTTGTAACGCTTCTATATTCTCAACTAAGGTCAGTACAGAACTATTATCAAGTTGGTTCTCTTTTTCCAGTATGGGGGCACTGAAATAACCAGAAGAGTCGATCACGGCGATCGAAAGTGTCTCTCGGCTATTTTCTGCGATAAAACCCATTCCAAAGATCAGTCCCACATAGAGTACCGGAAGCAGCAGTGTAGAAATAATGAATGTTTTTTTCTTTACCCGCGTCAGGTATTCTCTTTTAATGATGATCCAGGTCTTGTTCATAGTTGATCTTTTTTGGTTTCGAAGGAGCGGCTGACCGGTGTGCCCTCAACCAGTTTAATAAAGATATCATTGAGTGAGGGCAAGATCTCTTTGAAAGACACAATGCCTGCTTGTTTATCGAGCAAAAACTGTAGTGCCTGGTTGCGGGTAAGTCCTGCAGGTAACTGAATATATAATTTAGAGGATGTTTGTTGTACCACCGAAAAAGGTGTGGAATCAAGCGGTAGTGATACGGGCCCTTCTGTCTCTACTAAAAATAAATTTTCTTTGAACTGATCCTTAACAGCCATTACGGTTCCATCCAGTATTTTTTTTCCCCGATTGACCAAGGCTATGTGGTGACAGATCTCCTCTACTTGCTCCATACGATGCGTGCTGAAAATAATGGTGGCTCCTTCGGCAGCTAACCGGTAGATCTCGTCTTTGATCAGATTACTGTTAACCGGATCGAGACCACTGAAGGGTTCATCCAATATGATCAAGCGGGGTTGATGCAATACGGTGGTAACGAATTGTAATTTTTGCCCCATTCCCTTTGAGAGGTCCTCTACTTTTTTATTCCACCAGCTTTCCATTCCGAACCGCTCGAACCAGATACCGATCTTTTCCTTAGCCTCGCGATGTGAAAGGCCTTTTAGTTGGGCCAGATACAGGGCTTGTTCACCCACCTTCATTTTTTTATAGAGACCTCTTTCTTCGGGCATATAGCCGATATAGCGTACATCACGGATCGGATCGAATGGCTTTCCCTGAAAAATAATATCACCCTGGTCGGGATAAAAAATACCTGTGATCATTCTGATCAACGTGGTCTTGCCTGCTCCATTGGGGCCTAGCAGCCCAAAGATCTGCCCCTCCTCTATGGAAAGACTGATATCATCGACCGCCTTTTGTGAATCAAAATATTTTTTAAGATGTTGTAACGATAAGATAGTATCCATAGACTAGATTCAAGATCACTAAATTAGTTATTCGCTGGTGTGTAGTATTGTATTTTACAGGAGCGGTTATTACTAAAGGCGGGCGGTGATGGTGGCTGCTATGGCATCGGCTACCCGCTCGCCATCCATGGCGGCGCTTACGATACCGCCAGCATAGCCCGCTCCTTCTCCACAAGGGAAAAGGGCTTTTAACTGCGGGTGATGTAACCGTTGCGGATCTCGGGGAATTCGTACCGGCGAAGAGGTGCGCGACTCGGTGGCCACCACCACGGCTTCTTGGCTATAGTATCCTTTTACTTTTTTTCCTTGCTCTATAAAGGCAGCTTGTAATCTTTTGTAGACTAGATCAGGTAAGACATCTTGCATCGGTGCTGCGCGAAGACCGGGCAGATAGGAGCAGGTGGGTAGGGTAGCCGATAGCTTTTGTTCACAAAAATCGGTCAGCCGAAGCGCCGGAGCCACCAACGCTCCTCCGCCTGCTTCGAATGCTTTTTTTTCTACGGCTTGCTGAAAGTAAAGCAGCGAAAGCGGATCGTTGGCATCGTTGGGCTTAAGGTCTTGTCGATCGATAGCCACTACAATACCACTGTTCGCGTAGGGATTATTTCTCTTTGAAGGGCTCCAACCATTCACTACTATTTCTCCTGGTGCGGTGGCCGCCGGCGCAATGATACCGCCGGGGCACATGCAAAAAGAAAATACACCTTTGTCTTGTACTTGCTGTACCCAGCTGTAAGATGCGGGAGGCAGCCATTCCGTTCTTTTTTCGCAGTGATACTGTGCCTGGTCGATCAATTGTTGCGGATGCTCCACCCGAACACCCAGCGCAAAAGGTTTTGCCTCGATCAAGACTTTGTTTCGTTGCAGCAAATAAAAAATATCGCGGGCCGAGTGTCCGGTGGCCAGCAAAAAAGCAGCGCCTTCAAAGACATCACCTTTTTCGGTCTTTACAGCTTTTAGTTGATCTTCTTTTATAATGAGGTCGCTGACACGCTGTCCGAACAAGATCTCGCCTCCGCATTGCTCAATCTGCATACGCATAGCCGTAATGATCCCGGGTAGCTTATTGGTGCCAATATGCGGATGTGATTTGTAGAGTATCGATTCGTCGGCCCCAAATTGTACAAACAGTTGTAAGATGCGATCTATGTCTCCCCGCTTGTTACTGCGCGTATACAGTTTACCATCGCTATACGTACCGGCTCCGCCTTCTCCAAAACAATAATTGCTGTCCTGGTCCACATGCCCCTCTTTGTTTAGTCGCGCCAGATCGCGCCGACGGGCTCTGACCTCTTTTCCCCTTTCTAATACAATGGGTTTGATCCCGCATTCGATCAGACGGAGGGCTGCAAAGAGACCAGCCGGGCCGGCGCCAATAATTACCACACGGGGAGCCGATGCCGGCAAGCTGTTATAGGTGACAGTCCGAAGGGAGCGATTTAAAAAAGGCTCATCAATAAAGGCCTGTAAAGTAAGATTGACCCAGGGCTGCCTGCCCCTGGCATCGATAGATTGCTTGGTTACATAATAACCACTAACCTGACCGGGGGTAACTGCCACTGTCGAGGCGATAAGGGCAGTCAGTATGTTTTGATCGGCTGCCTCCGAGGGCAAAAGCCGAAGCGATATTTTTTTTTGCATGCTGTCAGGTATTGATCCTGAAAAACTTCAGCAAAGATGCAGTTTTACCCATAAAAAATCGATAACTTACCCAACCTGTTTTATGACTCGACCTTTTTTGATTCAATCCCTGTTGACTCGCTTCATCGTGTTACTGCTGTTGTGTGCATTCGCTGCCTGCCAGACCCTATATGTTCCTTCTCAAGCACAATACAGCAGCCAGCGTATCACGAAGGAACTTGCTACCGATTCGACATTGTATTTCATGATCAAACCCTATGGGGATAGTGTTGAAAAGAGTATGAATGCCGTAATCGGCACCGTTCAGCAGACGCTGGAAAAAGAGCAGCCCGAGGGCGCCCTTGGAAATTTTATGGCTGATGCCTACCTGACGATGGGATCCTTGCAATTTGACAAGCCCATCGATGCAGCATTTGTAAATTATGGAGGCATTCGCTTGCAACAACTACCTGCCGGACCACTGACCCTGGGAAAGATCTTTGAACTGATGCCTTTCGATAATGTGCTGGTAATACAACAGCTCAGTGGAACACAGCTGCAATCCTTTCTGGATCTGGTGGCAGCCCGGGGAGGCTGGCCCGTGGCCGGAATCCGGTTTACGATCCGTAATAAGAAGGCTGTAGACATATATATAAAAGATAAGCCCTTACAGCTTGCATCACAGTATTGGATTCTCAACTCCGATTTTGTGGCCTCTGGCGGGGACAATGCCGATATGCTGAAAGTACTGCCTCAACTTTCGACAGGATACCTGGCCCGTAAAGCCCTGATCGATTATGCAGCCCTGCAAAGCCGGCAGCAGGGTTTTGTGGGAGCATTATTGGAAAAAAGAGTAACGTATGCTCAGTAGGAAACACTTTATACGACAATCGGCACTGGCTGCAGGAGGGTTGCTCACGGCCCCTATCTGGGGACAGGACAATTTCACAGCACCCACTTACAGGCTGGTTGTTCTACATACGAACGACACCCATAGCCGGCTTGACCCCTTTCCAATGGATGGAGGACGCAATCAGGGTTTGGGAGGTGTTGCCAAAAGAGCGCAAATCATTAAACAAATTAGAGACCAGGAGCCTTATGTACTCTTGTTAGATGCCGGTGATATTTTTCAAGGAACCCCTTACTTTAATTTTTATAAGGGTGAGCCCGAGATCAGGGCCATGTCTTACATGGGCTATGATGCCACCACTATAGGTAATCATGACTTTGATGCTGGAATGGAGAATCTGGCCACGCAATTGCGCTCGCATGCCCGCTTTCCGATGCTGGTATGCAATTACGGGGTTAGCGGCACTCCCTTAGAGGGGAATGTAAAGCCCTACCAGGTTTTTAAAAGAGGCCCCCTTACCATTGGCGTGCTGGGAGTAGGTATTGAGGGTAAAGGCCTGATTCCCGATCAACTGTTCGGTTCTACAGAGTACCTGAACCCCATTACAGAGGCTAACGAGGTGGCCTATACCCTGCGAAAAAAGGAACGTTGCGACCTGATTATTTGTCTTTCTCACCTTGGAAACCGTTATCCCACAGAGCGTAAGGTAAGCGATGAGGATTTAGCAAGAGAATCGGAGGAAATAGACCTGATCATTGGGGGACATACTCATACTTTCTTGGATAAACCGCTGGTATATGCCAATAAAAAGGGTCGCGATGTGCTGGTCAACCAGGTGGGTTTTGGCGGCATTATACTTGGTAGGATTGATTTTGAATTTTCCAAATTTTCGAGCCAAAAAATTTTAAAAACAGAAAAAATTCTGATTTCCTCAAAATCTGTTGGTTAATTTTTTTTTGTTTGAAATGGAATAATGATATTCGCCTTCCCGCGCAAGTTTTTTTATTGAAAAATGTGAACAATTGGCTGGAAACTGTGCGGACCTGTTACTAACTACCGTTAAAACACGATAAACTGTATTGCAAGCGATGGATAAGAACGCGGAAAAAGTCTGGAGCAATTGTTTAAAGATCATCAAGGACATAGTAGAATGGCAACATTATAAAACCTGGTTCGAACCCATCACTCCCGTTTCGCTCAAGGCAAATGTGTTAGTGATACAAGTTCCCAGTCAGTTCTTCTTCGAATACCTTGAGGAACATTACGTAAATCTGCTAGCCAAGACGCTAAAGAGAGAGCTGGGCAAAGAGGCCCGATTGGAATATCGGATCATGGTCGACAGTGGTAATAGCCGCAGCAAACCCGTTACCATGGACGTAAGTGGTCAAGGTTACAAGTCGTTTTCGAATAACGAAATGGATTTTCCACTGGTGATCAACAATCCTGTTAAAAATCCATTTGTAATACCGGGTCTTAAGAAAATGCAGATCGACCCGCAGCTCAATCCTATTTACACATTTGATTCTTTCATAGAGGGCGATTGCAACCGGGTGGCTCGTCGTGCCGGAAAAACAGTTGCTGAAAAGCCCGGAGCAAATTCTTTTAATCCGCTGGTCATATACGGGGGGACCGGATTGGGTAAAACTCATCTGGCACAGGCTATCGGTAACGAAGTAAAGCGTGCGCACCCCAACAAGGTGGTCTTATACGTGAGCTCAGAAAAGTTCATCAACCAGTTCATGGACCACAGCCGAAATAATGCCATCAACGACTTTATACATTTTTACCAGTTGATCGATGTCTTGATATTGGATGATGTCCAGTTTTTTGCCAAGGCTGAAAAATCGCAGGATGCTTTCTTTGCCATCTTCAACCATTTGCATCAATCACAAAAGCAACTGGTACTGACTTCCGATAAATCGCCTAAGGATCTCGAAGGTGTACAAGAGCGCTTACTCAGTCGTTTTCGCTGGGGACTCAGTGCCGACCTGCAAGTGCCCGATTACGAGACACGTATTGAGATCTTGGAGAAGAAAATGAAGAACGACGGACTCGAAATGCCCAAGGAGGTCGTCAAGTACATCGCTTACAATATCAACAACAATGTGCGGGAGCTGGAAGGGGCACTGATCTCATTGTTAGCACAGTCTTCGCTTAACAGAAAAGAGATCGATCTGGATCTGGCCAAAAAGGTGCTCCGCAATTTTGTGAAATCTTCGAGTAAGGAGATCACTATCGATACGATTCAAAAAATGGTCTGCGAATATTTCGACGTGCCCTACGATAAGCTTTTGCAAAAAACACGTAAAAGAGAGATCGTGCAGGCTCGTCAAATTACCATGTACCTGGCCAAGGCCTTTACCAAGAACTCCCTGAAGACCATCGGAGATCATTTCGGGGGCCGCGATCATACTACCGTGATCCACTCTTGCCAGACCGTCAAGGACCTGATGGATACCGACGGTATCTTCAGAGAAAATGTCTTAGAACTGCAGCAGAAAGTGCAGTTGGCAGCCATGTAATTTCTGTTTATTTTTGCCGTCCGCTGTCCATAAGCCGACTGTCGGTAACGGAGAGGTGCCTGAGTGGCCGAAAGGGCCGGTTTGCTAAACCGTTGTACGGACTTAAATCTGTACCGAGGGTTCGAATCCCTCCCTCTCCGCAAGTATAAAAGATTGCCCCTTGGGGCATTTTTTTTTGAAGAGCGTACAACCCTTTCTCACCAGGTTATCCGTACCGGCTTCACTTCTCCGATTGAAATTGCATGATCGGACGCCGCATGACCTTTATTATTTTGTATGCGGTCAAGTACGGGTTATACAAAGAATAGTATCTGCTACACTCTTACTCCAAAAAAGTAGCCTACCACGGCAGATATCACCATGGCAATGGTGCCTCCCAACACAATCCGTAGAACAGCTTTGTATACACTTGATCCACCCGCGCGTGCTGATACGGCACCCAGAATAGCCAGTGCGACCACGGTACAGCCATATAATACATACTCCATGTAAACGACGGGTGCCAACAGTGATACCATCAATGGAATAAATCCGCCTGCTGTAAAAGCCGCTCCCGAGGCCAAGGCAGCCTGAATGGGGTTGGCCTGGCTCATTTCGGTAATGCCCAACTCATCGCGAACATGTGCACCCAATGCATCGCTGGCTGTTAGTTCTTTGGCAACCAGCTTGGCGGTAGCTGGTTGTAGTCCTCTTTTTTCATAGATCTGCGCCAAGATCAATTCTTCCTCTTCGGGCATCTCCTCCAGCTCTTTCTTTTCACGTTCGATATCGGCTGACTCTATATCGGTCTGCGAACTCACCGATACATATTCACCGGCCGCCATCGAGAGGGCGCCCGCTACAAGACCGGCCATAGTAGCTAACAAAATCGGATCGCGCGTAGAACTGGCGGCCGCTACCCCAATCGCCAGGCTGGAGATGGAGATGATCCCATCGTTGGCACCCAGCACAGCTGCGCGCAGCCAATTGCTGCGGTGGATGTAATGTTTCTCAAGGTAGTTGTCGATAGTAGTCTTGGTCATGTGCGTTGATTAATTCGTTGGACGGTGGCGTTGCTTCAATAAATCCTCAAGATAATCAATGTGCATTTCTTGAATCTCGAGCAGCCGCTACCCGGTCGGCGAGCCGCTCACCCATAGTTGGTTTTTGTTCAGTATCCTATTTGATGGTTTCTGATAGTACTCCGTTTTTATCAACGCCAGTATCCCGGATCGAATGCTGGAGCCCGAAACTGTTTCGCTCAGGTCAAGAATTTTTTTACTCAAAAAACTGGTCTGCATGGTGCTTCTTGTTCTTAGTAGTGAATATAAAGAAAAAGAGCCGACCCTCCAATGAGGACTCGGCTCTTTAAACTGATTGTTGTCTACTTTAAAGTACCTCTACACTTCGCTCTACAAAGGCTGTCAGGTCGGCGCCTTTGAGCAGGCCTTGAGAGAGCAGGGCGAGGTCGCAGGCTTGCTTAGCGAGAGTTTGTTGCGTTCCCTCATCGGCCGATAAGATCTTGCTGATGAGTTTATGGTTGGCATTGATCGCTACTTTATAGCTATCGGGCATAGTGCCATAAAAGCTCATGGGCCCACCACCCATTTTACTCATTTCTTTCATGCGGCGCATCCATTCTTCCATCGTGATCGTTACCGGTAGTGATTCGGCGGGTAGGCTTTCGATCTCGACTTTCATATTTGTATTGTTGAAGGCCTTTTCAAAGATCGATTTTAGTTGATTGGTTTGCTCCTCGGTCAGGGTATGCTTTTCTGCCTCTTCTTTTTCGATCAGTTTTTGTACAATATCAGCATCTACCCGCTTAAAAGTAGTCTTCTCGAGTTTCATTTCGAGGTGCTGCATAAAGTGGTTGTCGATTGGCGTATTCATCAGCAAAACATCATAGTCTTTTTGCTGCGCCGACTGAATAAAGGTGTGCTGTTGTTCCACATCGCCCGTATAGAGCCATACCAATTGTCCGTTCTTATCAGTTTGAAAGTCTTTGACCTTGGTCTTATACTCTTCGAGGGTATAATGTTCTTTCTTAGTATTGGTCAAAAGCAAGAAATCTTTCGCCTTTTCGTAGAACTTCTCGTCGGAGAGGGCTCCGTATTTTACAAAGATGCCGATATCGGTCCACTTGTTTTCGTAGGCTTTGCGATCTTTATTGAAGAGCTCCATCAGTTTCTCAGCCACTTTACGACTGATATAGCTGTTGATCTTTTTTACATTACTATCACTTTGTAAAAAAGAGCGACTCACATTGAGTGGAATGTCCGGAGAATCGATCACCCCATGCAAAAGCAGCAGAAACTCAGGCACAATGTCTTTGACCTCATCGGTAATAAATACCTGTCGGCTAAATAGCTTGATCTTATTTTTCTGAATTTCGTAATCGTTCTTCAGTTTAGGAAAGTAAAGTACCCCTGTTAGATTAAAAGGATAGTCCACATTCAGGTGGATCCAGAATAAAGGCTCTTCGGTAAATGGATAGAGTTCGCGGTAGAAGCTCAGGTAGTCCTCGTCTTTTAATTCGGATGGGGCCTTGGTCCAGAT
>Ga0129333_10000053_pt1 | contig 65142 bp, 105 predicted proteins | sample CPB6_08_DNA_FD_94474 | JGI IMG/M metagenome (GOLD analysis project Ga0129333, IMG submission 94474) | Freshwater to marine salinity gradient microbial communities from Chesapeake Bay, USA - CPBay_Sum_0.6_0.8_DNA | ecosystem: Environmental > Aquatic > Marine > Coastal | place: USA: Chesapeake... | reverse complement strand
TAGTCTTGTCTGTGTAACTGTAATTGTACACAGCACCGTTAGCAATGCTACGCACAATTTTACGCACTAGTTTAGTACTTGCAAACATTTTCGCTCCTGTTTACTAACTAAAAAACAATTATAACACAGCAAGTCCACGCTGTCAACTTGCTGTGCTAATAGCCCTAGGGTTTAGTCTGCTTCTACAATTATAATGTTGCTTGTACGCAACACCTGTTGTGCAGTATTAAGCACACGCCCTAGTTCCTGCAATTCAATATGCCCGCTAACATAAGCACATTTTTTCTCTGTAGGAAATTTAAGTGTGCCCTTTTTTGTTTTTTCTGTTACATTAAATGCAACAAGAACTTTGTACATTTGCAAGTTTTTGTTAAACTGCAATTTTGCTTTTGCTAGTGTATTGCACAACATAGTTTCGCTCCTGTGTTAAACAATACACACAGTATAGCAGAAACTAAAGCCCAAGTCAACCTAAGGGTCTTTGGGCCCCGCACCCGTGCTGTGGCAGTTACGCCACAGCTTCGAGATCAGCGTTGATGGCTAGCAGTTTACGCATTAGAGGGTAGACAGCCTTCTTGGCTTCTATGACCGCAGTCTCAATCAAGTCCTCTGCGGTACCGTCACGTAGGATTTCGCTGGCATCTTCGTACAAGCAACCTCCCAAGTACTCTGCGGCCAGCTCGTGTCCATCTATTAGAGCACGAACACGCAGCATGAACCAATCCAGCGTGCCGTCGTTGACCTTGCGTTCCATGTCCTTGATATCATAGCATGAGTCGTCAAAGCAGTCACGCAGGGCAATGTCTTCCCAGGTCTTGTCGACAATAATCTCAAAGCCCTCACGGTCTTCCAAACGGATTAGTTGGTCCCAGTAGCGATTCATGTTAGATCTCCGTAAGAATGTCTTCAATGCAGGTGTCTTTGATAGCAGGGTGACGGAACTCGTAGTCCATGTCCTGCACCACTTCCATAACATCTGCGTCCTCGTCAATCCAAAGACGCACTACGATTTCGATCATTCGCTTGTTTTCACTCATCTTCGTCGTCCTCAGTGTCAGTGATGTAGTCGTTGCGGCGAGCAAACTCTGCTACTTCTGCTTCGCTCATCCAGCCCAGGGCATCGCGTGCCAGGGTCTCCCAGTCGATCATGCCCTGCTCTGCCATGTCCAACAGCTCGCTGGTCACTGGACGGCTTTGACGGTGATCAAATCTAAACATGTGTCGCTCCTTGTGTTTAACTTAGCCTCTAGTATAGCACTAAATAATACCCTTGTCAACCTAAGGGCTTTTGCTTGGGGGCGCCTCACATGGTCGTTTAAGAGCAGGCGCATCCCGTAGGCACTCGCCGCTCCCCCTTTGTCTAATCAGCAGTCCGGGTCAAAGTCTGCCCATTCTTGTGCTTCGTCGGGCTGTCCGTCCCACTCGCTTTCGCGCTCTGCTTCGTCCTCAAGTTCCTCTGCAAGTGTAAGGAAGCTCTCGCAAGCATTAAACAGTTCCTTGTAGGAGCGCAGTTCGTCCCTGTTCAGTTCCTTAAGGAACATAGGGCCCTCGCTCTCCATTGCTTCCATCACTTGCCGCAGGGCCAGCAGGGTGTTGTTGCACATGCAATAGCTCATGTTCGGGTAGTTGCTCATCAGTTTCGCTCCTGTTGTTTAACTTAGTCTCTAGTATAGCACCGAGTGGGGGTTCCGTCAACCCCGCACTCGCCTTGTGGCTATTACGCCACGGTCAGCATGTTAGCAGGCACTTTCCACAGACCTTGCTGGGTGTTGACTGTAACGTACTTCTGAGCAATCTTTGACACAGTGCCCTGCACAGTGATGCCACGTTTGGTGCTGTGAAACTGTACAACTGTGCCAATAGCCAGCCCTCGCTTGACCTGCTTCTGCAGATTAGCCCTAGCGAACTTGATAGCGTCAATCATGCTAGACAGTTCAGTGTCCGTCCAAGTGCCAAACATAATAGCTGAGTTGACCTGTTTGATGTCCATGTGTTGCTCCTTTAGATGTAGTCAAGTTCATACTGTTCATCGTACCAGCTGTCGCAGTCGGGTTCATAACGCTCGTCCCAATCACGCTCCAGCTCGTCGTGTGCAATCACTTGCAGTTCCTCGTTGACAGCAACAAGGCTGTTAGGGTCCTGCCTATCCAAATAGCGATTGTACTCGTACTCAAATTCCATAATGTCCTCTGCGGTAAAGTACTCTGGATATTGCATGTCAGCTCCTTCGTTTGCTACAGTTTCAACAGTATAGCACCAATCAAAGCCCTAGTCAACCGTAGGGTCTTTACATGCTCCAGTAGGCTTCTGATGAGGGCGAGCAGAAATAGGGCGTATCGTAACGCTCTTTGAACTCCTGCCCGCTCATCAGGTTCTTACGGGTTACCCAAGTTTCCCGTATCACATAGCGATGCCCACGCCATGTATGCTTGACAGTGTGCTCCAACATTGACAGATTGTCAGTGTCGTAGTCCTGCTTGAGCACCAGACGCTCTCCGCTCTTAGTCCTACGATCCTGCTTGTAGACTTCTACAGTATACATATCAGCTCCTTATAGATATTGATCGTTGAGTGTAGGCTTCAGTTCCTTAACCAGTTCACGCTCGTAGGCATAAGCTTCTGCACGACCGCGCACAATAGCCAGCACACGATGAGTCCACGTAAGTTCCAGTCCGCCAGTCTTCAAGTAGACATACAGAGCCCACAAGCGGTTCTCGTTACGAGCACGGCTCTTGTGCTTGCGCCAGCGCTCTGCAACCACCTTGTCCACATTGGGTTGGGCTTTGCGGGTAAGACCAATGTAGTTCTCACCGCGTGAGTCCACCATCTCGTAGATGATGTAGTTGCAGTCTTTACGGGGTGTGCGTCGCATTGCCTGTGCTCCTTACTATTCCATTATTATAGCGCCAAACAGTACTTGAGTCAACCTTAGGGTTTCTAGGCCGCACTCGTCCGTTGCGCTAAAGCCACAACGCAAAGACCCTACAGTTGACTGGACTATCCAAAAGTGCTATAATACTAGCACGTTCGAACATAGTGGGGGTGGACGTCGACCGCCACCGTGTTGTTGCAAAAAAGCCACAGAGAAAATACCCGACTTGACACTAGGGTTATAGGGTTTTTTCCAATTATTCCTCGCAATCCTCGCCTACAGCAACCCGCCAGTAACTGGTTGGTAATGGTTTGACTATATAGTCCGCAATTGCTTCTGTATTATCAACAGTAAATGTTTCGAAGTCACAACAGTTATTATTGTGCTTAAAGCATACAACACTGGTGCCTACTTGATGTATACGTGTAGCATGAGTAGGATATTCTATTAGACAGATTCTTTCTTCCATATTGATTCCCCGGTTGTGACTGCATACAAGTATTTAACACAGTCCGATCCGTAACAGTATATTAGCTATTATATACTATATGTATAAAAGTGCAATCTAGATTCCCAGCCCTTGCGTATCGGCGTCTATGCACAAGGCACAGGTCTGGAAAAGTGCGAAAAAGTGTGAAAAAGTGCAGATTTGTGTGGCCGATTCTAGGTCTAGAGTCTAGATCAAGGTCCTGGCCCAGCGGCCTAAGGTCAAAAAAAATTCGGAACCGTGGTCTAGAGGGGCATAGTTTTAATGAATACTCGCCATTCTCCCACATTTGCCTACTAATCTGCTTTAATCTCTCTTGAATACACTAGATTCTTAGCCAATCTGCTGCGTTGTACCTAGGCCCCATCAGACCGCAGCGGGGCCTTTTCTATATTAGCCTATACAGCTAGAAGCCCGCAGCGGGGCCAATTGCTCAAACACAATTAAATATATACATGCGTATAGCTATTACTATAGAGTCTGACAATCCTATCATGCAGGACATCTGGGACTACTGTCATAGATATGGTATTGACATCTATTTGGGTCGTTATATCATAGTCAATGATCACTACTATATATGGCGCATAGATGCCAAACCCAGCAAGTATCTAGACTATCTGCTTATACGTTGGAATCAGCACTTAGTTGTCTACTAGTGCTATTAGTGCTATTAGTGCTATTAGCGCACAGCGGGGCCTTTAGCTCCGTCAGTTCTATACTTGGGTTGATCCAGCAGTTGGTTGAGTCTATGATTGAGTCTAGCATATACTACTGAATCCATGTGATTCTTAGCCAATACAGTATCTGCTAGTATACCCGCTGTCCAAGCCCAATGTTGGTTTTTACTATATTCAGGATGTATCTTATAGCTGACGTGTAATATTTCTAGAATTAGTTGTTGTCGCTCCATCTAGTATTTACAAGGGATTGCGGTTATAAGTCTTGCTCACATCCCTGATTTCGCAATAGTACTGACCCCTAATCAACTGTAGACTACTGCATGTACTATTGGGTACTGCTAGAGTCATCGCATGATCTGTTAGGGTTTGTTCTGTTGCCCAATATGATGTTATGTTAGCTGCTGAGATCACTGCACACGCCGTCTGCGTTAGTGCTAGGATTATGACAGCTACAAGTTTCATATATGTGTATATTAACAGATCTAGGCTGTTTGATCAAATCATTTGGCTGACCGCTGCCGCTTCGCGGTTTATTAAACTTTTGATAGCCCGCAAGTTCTTATAGTCTAATACTGCTTCTGACATTGAGTTTATGCTGGCTGTAATTAGATCTAAGGGCCAATTCTTTAAGGGCTCTACTCGAACTCTAACTAGGAACAGTGCTGAGTTGTGATTCAAGGGTTCTGTGGTCTGTAGCTCCCAACGCACATAGAGATCGTCTAGACTTTGGGCTGCTGTCGGTTTAGTTCTATTGGGGTGGTTGCTTAACCTTGGGTCTTGGGTCACAGTCCAAACTGTGCGCTGCCAGGCCTGCTCTGTTAGGGCCTGTGCTATTTTGGGTGTGGCTCGTACTAATAGATCACTGTCAGCTACCTTGCGATGTATGTCTTCTAGTGGCCAGCCCAGGTACTTTTGGGGTACAAAACCCGAAGGGTGATAGAAGGCTATGGCCACTAATCGACCCCCTTCTACTATGGCTAGATCTTCTTCCCGAGTCATGGCCAACTCTTGTATTGCGTCTGTGCAGTGACCCAGCCTGCTGGCAGCTAGCCATACCAAGGGTTCGCTGCCCTTGATTTGACCCCATAGGTCATGGCCCCATAAAAGATCTTCCTGTTGTTTGCTGGCCAGTACTCTAGGGTCTGGATTGGCCGTGTATAATGGCCCTGTACGACGGCGCATTCCAGGGTGTGTGGTATAGGGTATTTTGACAATATCTTCTGCTGTTACCATTTACGATTTAACGCTATCTGTACTGCTAGGTTGTTGCTGCCTGTGCTGGGTGCTGGCCAAGATATAGTGGCTGTACCAGTTGCACCTATTTGATTCTGTATTCTAGATCGAATATCAACTCTTAGAGAATCCACGCCCGAAGCCGAATTGCTGGTAAGGTTAAATTCTGAGCCAGCTGTGACAGGTCCTGAAGCTGCTGTGCCCGCAGCAATTAATATTATAAATGAGTTGCTGCTGGTAGTAGTAACACTGGGTACCGAGGTCACTTGATCGGCCGTGCTGGTAATGGTCGCGCCAATTGAACCCCAATTGGCGTTGCGTAAATGAATATATCTAGCAAGGGCAGTAAATGAACCTGAAGGTGTGGGAAATACATAGTTAAACTGTCCAATGTCAGTGGAGGCCAGTTCTTTGTACATGATAAACAGTCCTGGGGGTGTGCCTTGATCATTAACTTCAGTCCAACCTGCAGGTGCTGTCCAAGTGACATTTCCCGTAGCTTGGGTATGTGCTATTATTAAAATGCTGAGATCACCCGGCTCGGCCTGTTGATAGTCATGACTGATCAGTGCTGGAGTGCCACTGCCTGAAGTGGTTCCACCATCAATAGACAAAATACGTATATTATCAATGGGTTTGATCACTACCTGTATTGCTGCTGAATTGCCTGATGCTGCTCCACCACCACCTATGCCCACTACGCCCGTACTGGTGCCAGCAGGTATTGTTCTCCATGCACTGAAATTTGCAGCTACGGGACTACTGCCAAAACTAAGAGCCGCTAGTTGCACTCCAGGACTGGGCAGACCAAAAGTTGCTTGATTGCCCTGACTTTGAGCAAAAATTGTAATGGCCCTGCTGTTGACCTTGTCTACTCTGACACTGGGCACAGTAATTTGATTAGTGCCTGTAGAACTGTTGTATTGGCCAAAAAACCCCCATTGAGCATGTCTATAAACCAATAGATTAATACCTGCACTTTGAGTCCCAGACCAAGTCCAGTTTTGTACATAAGAACTGTCAGCTGCCACAGCTCGTTTATAAGCTACGAATAGACTGGGTGAGAACGAAGCATCCATGACTTCGATCCAGGTAGTTCCGCCAGCAGCAGCACCGGCCGAATAGGACCTACCAACACTATTGTTACCAGATATGTAGACTATCAAAAGATCACCTGCTTGTATTAGGCTACTTTGAGTAATAGAACCACTGGTAGTTTCTGTATGACTTGCAGAAACAGAATCTATAAACTGTATTTCTTCAGTAAATTGACTGTTGTTTATAATCAAATTATTGGCTATTAATCCCATACTGATCCTTAGATTGCAGGTTTTACAGCTAGTTGTACCGCAGCTCTGGCTCCAGTACCGTTTGTAGCAGCCACATTGGTAGTGCCTGATGACCCAGCAGTGGCCTGTAGTCTGGTCAACACAGTGTTAGAACCCACGGGTGTGCCGCCTGTGGTTGTCGGCCCGCTGACAGTGTTAAACGGTGGCACAGGCACTGACTGCGAAGTCATATCTGTACCGGCAAAGAACAGGATTATATGTGCATTGTCAGCAGTGGTGGTCACAGCGGGCACAGTCAGCGAACCTGTGCCCGTGCCCGTTGCTATGCTGCCAATGGCATCCCACTGTGCGTATCTAAAGATCAAGGTGTGTACGGCCACGCTCTGACTCAACACCCAATTATAGGTCTGAACAAACCCTGCATCAGCTGCCACAGCCGTTTTATAGGCCACATAGAGGTTAGGCGCGGTGCCTTGATCCGCAGCTTCGGTCCAAGTGGTACCTGATGCGCCTGTGCTGGCTGACCAAAGTTGATTGCCACCCGAAGCATTGCCTGAGCCCACAGTGACCAGTAGATCACCTGCACGAATAGCAGTGCTTTGAGTCACAGTTATATTGCCGCTGCCGCTGTTGTTAGAGGCCACACTACTGCCTACCAAATAGATAGGATTGGCATGCATGACCAAATTGTTAGTTACGAGATTGTTGATTATTACACCCATTTAAATTATGTCCTTATTATATACCGTTGCCAGTTATAGCTGGCCGAACTAATACCAATGCACCACCGCTGGCTCCACTACTGGTTGCTCTTGTTATGGTTCTTGAGCCAGTACCAGCACCTGCTGTTGATCGATATTGTCTAAAAATTGTCTGTCTATAAGTTCCTGAAACTAGGCTAGTTACCTGAACAAGATCACTGGGCACAGTCAATGCTGCACCTCCGTCGTTGTGCGTGACATAATGTATAAACCCTAGACAATTGGCTGTAGGTGCTATAGTATCTGCAACAGTGATGCTAGTGCCAGATCCGCTAGTTGTATAAGCTGTAGCACTGGCATAAGCAGCATCTCGTACAATCACAGTATGTGCAAATAATGTATCAGCGGTTGAGCAGAGAAACTGCCCAACAGCAGTGTCGCCTGTGGCCCATATTCTGTAAGCAATACTGCTACCCGGCGCAGCACCAGCATCTGCTACTTCAGTCCACCCTGAAGGTGCTGTCCAAGTCTGTGCACCGGTAGCCTGAGTACTGAGAAATACTAAAACCAAATCGCCAACCTGCGGTGTGGCACCCAAAGTTGGCGTAATTGTGTTATTGATGTTAGTAGTGCTTTGTGTAGCAATAATTCTAATTGGCTGACGTTCTCGTAGAGCAATACTAATATTACTGGCCTGGGCCGTAACAGCAGTCCATTGTATTGCTTGATTTAATACTTGCCCAGTGCCAGCAATCACAGCAGTGGCAAGATTAATAGCTATGTGATTGGCAGCTCCTGATCCAGTATGATCGTACTGAGGTAAATTATACCATCTAGAATTTGCAGAGCCTTCTCTTAAAACACCGCCAGTAACCCATCCTCTAGCCACAGCAATATTTAATACTGTTGCTCCAGCAGTTAGTGTTTGATAACTAAAAGTATGCGAAACGCTGCCATCAGTAGCCGTAGAAGGCCCTGATACTATACCTTCGTATAAAGCGTTCCTAAAAATATAAATGGCCATATCGCCAGAGCTACCAGTTGAAGGAAAAAAGGTCCAGGAAGTTCCAGGGTCCCCAGAAACGACATTTCTCCAAGCTACAAAATGATTTGGCACACTACCGCTGTCAGTCAGTTCATTCCACCCTGTCACAGACCACGTATTACCGCCCGGTGCAGTTCCTGCTACAACTATAGCCAAATCGCCAGGTGCTGCTGCCGTAGGAATAGTTACAGCAATTCCAGCACCACTGCTGACGTTATCCAGAGGGTATTCTGCACTGGTAACAAAAAATATGCCTTCGCTGGGATTTATAACATTGCTGACAGTTAGATTACTTAAAATTATACCCATATAATATTCCGTGATGGAATATTTATCGTAAAAAAAGCCCGCAGAGCGGGCTTAGTGAGCATGTGTCTAAAATTAATTAGACTAGGCCTAGTGCCATGGCACGATAACCAGCGGCAACTAGCTTGCGACTGGGTTGACCAATAACATACTCAGTAACGGTAACACCGTTATTGGCCTTGCGGCTATTGGCATAAACAGCGTAGCCGTTTTGACGGATACGGCTGACTTCTGCTGACATGTTCTTGATGCCAAAGCGCTTTTGAGCTTGTGCAGGAGTAACTGCTTCGCCGTTATAAAGTGCATTGAACAACTTGAACGTCTTGGTCTCGGGATTAAAATGCTTAATCATAAATTTCCTCTTTTAGATTATGCTGTCTGTGACAGCTGTATCTATAATACTATATAGACTATGACAGTGCAAGTAGTTTGGTTGATTATTTTGTAATAGTAATGCCCAAAGCATCTGCTTGATCTTTGCTCAAACGGCCTTGAAATACACGATGGGGGAATCGTTGTTCTACTACGTCAAGTGCTGACTGTAGATCTGGACCCTGCGCTAGGAATTCGTTTGTTTCTTTGTGATAAAGATAAATTTGATTGCCAGCTCGTTCTACTCGAAGTTCTTCAGGTTGGTCTTTGGGTTTTGCTTCTTCTGCTTGTTTGGCCACACGTTCTAGATCTTTAAATAGGCGTTGAATACTGTCGGGATCCTGCATGAAATTCTTGACAAGCCTCTGAATTGCCTGCATACGCCCAATGACAATGCCTAACCAAAAGACAAACCCCACAAACAGTAGGCCAAAAATGTTATCTTCCATGATATTATTTAATCAATTCCAAGTTGATGATCTTAGCCACCCTAGTGCCTACGTCTTCGCCTGAGGGAATAACATAGGTCTGCATTTCCTGGCGATCCTTACGTTCGTCGTAACGACGTACATTTAGGATACGGCCGCCAACTGCGGCAGTTAGTTCAAAACTGATACGATCTTGCCCTTCCGGATGCCCACGTTCTACCATTGCTGTTCCTATTTGTAGTCCTGACATAGTTTTACTTGCCCTTTCTTTCATTTGTACTGCTAGATCTTCTTCATAACGATTTTTATTTTCCCAGGCTTTTTTAGCCTGACGATAAAACCAACGGTCAAACCATTTCATTGCGTTTACTCCATTTACTGTGTTTTTGTTTGAATCCTTCCGGGTCGCGTTCTGCATCCGCAATAGCAGCCTTAAGTGCTTCTTCAACTAATTGATTGAAGGTAATATCACGGTCGTGTGCTGCCTTGAATAGAACCATAAGTTCGTCCTCAGGAATTTCCAAAGGAATGCTTACACGAGTATCATAGTCTTCGCCTGCTTTAATTGACAGAGCCTTTTGAATCCAGTCGTCGTCGCTTTCTAGATCAACATAATTGACATTGTCCCAGGCTTGGTTTTTATATTCAGGGTTGTGCTCATCAGCGTAATCATTGTATGCTTGTTGCCATAGAGGATTGATAATTCGGTATGCACGTTGATGTAGATAGTCACAGACTTCTACCATATAGACATCTTGGGTGCCTGTGTCAAACGTAATATTAAAACTCCAACCGTCGTGGTTGCCGTTCCAGCTAGACAGGCTGTAGGGCTTTGATTCGGGTCCAAAGCAAGGCCAAGTAAAATCGCTACCTTCAGTAATACGATAGTCTACCACTTCCATAAATTCTTTTAGGGTAATCATTTTTATTCCTTTTCTGTTGATTGTTCGTTAGCAGTCAGTGCTGCTATCATTAAAAATCGTTCGTAACTTTTACGAACTACAGGATTAGACAACAGTTTGTCTGCTTCTTTCTGCATCGCTTCTACACCTGCTTGTACAATGTCACTAACACTAGTGCCATTTAGTGTGTACATTTCTTGTCCAAATGCACGAGCTAGGTTTTCCCAGGCAGTGCGTTGCTCTTCGGTAATGGGTTGCTTGCTGGGTTTTAGTTCGCTGGCCTTGACCATAGCACGACACATAACGTCTTCAGCAACACGCCCTGCGGCAATCATAGGACCGTAAGCAGGATCAATGTTATAGCGAGTAGACTTCCCGCCAGGATAACTCATGATAATATGAGTTCCTTTAGGAAACGCATCTAGGAAGTCACTGTCGTACTCTCGTACAGGCACATATCGCCTGCCTACCTTTTCATAGAAAACTTTTTTCACTGCAAAACCTACGGGAGTTAATGACAGTTAGAGTATACAGTATCTAGTTAAATCGGTCAACAGTTTCTTTGATTAAATGTCCCCAGCGAAGCTCAAAAAGTGTAGCCCATTTGGGGTCTCTAATACTTAAAGTGACAAACGGATCTTTATAATGTCCTTTGTAATAAGTCCAATCTTTATATCTCTTGCCAATTTGATTACACCAAACTAATAGGTCATATTCTTCTGCAAAACCATAGGGTAATCTATAGTGCTTGCAAAAGTTACGCATGTATTCTTTGACTAATTTTTCTATATCTAACGACTGTTCCATTTAAGAGTCCAAAAGGTAAAGTCGCGATCTATTAGTTTGGCTGTAATGGCAAACTGATGTCCGTATGTGTTGTAATCTAAATGTCTATGCCACATTGGAGGCTCAATAGCATGACTCATGATCCACTGTCCTTCTTCGCTACGCTCCCATTCTATCAAAGGTTGGGCTGCATATATTTCAGGATCTTCACTGTCGCCTACTCTAAATCTATGTACTACTACTTTGTGTATTCGACGAGCTTGACCATCGATAACCATTACTTCATACGTAGGATTACTAGGAGTTTCTCCTAGATATCCCGAGTCGGATTTGATAGCGTTAATGGCCATTAAGGACTTGCCTGTACCCGTTCGGATTCACTGCTGACATTATCGCCTACAATTCGATCCAATATGTCATAATTTTCTTCTGCACGTAGAATAGCTTCATAGGCTTTCTTTAGTGCTGGGTTTTCTTGGATACGTTTTTCTCTAAGACGCTGCTTTTCACGTTCTAGTCGCGCCCAATTTAGAATACTTTCTGCTTCTGTGTCTAACGTAATAGTTGCATAGGACGTACCCATTTGTTTCCACATGCTGCCGTCGTTAACTTCCACACAGTTCATATTGGGATTCCAACGCATCATTCCTGCACCTGCTGCGCCCGGTGAGATATAAGGATCACTAGAGGATCCTCCCTGCACCATTATGTACTTTCCCCCTGTAATACCTTTAATCATAATCGTTCTCCACCATTCTTAATAAAATAATATATTTTTCATAGGCCTTTGCTACCCTAGCGTCCTTTGATCTAATCCATTTTGCACGTTGTTCGTCATCTATAAATTTTTTTGCGCCCTGATACTCTCTTTCGATTTTACTCAACCAACGTTCCATTTCAATCAAGTGTCTAAACCTGTCCTGCGGCAAGGATATTTCAACTAACGGTTCTTCGTCGTAAGGTAAGAATGCAATCTCTGACAGTTTTGAATCAAGGTCATGATAAGAAAAAGGTCCCATGCGCCGCACTCGCCTAAACCGTTTGTCGCTACGCCTTACGTCTGCTTCAAACTTTCTGCAGAAGTCTCGAAGTTCATCATCATACATTTTTATTTCCTTGGCTTAACATCTTTGTGTTTTACGATTATAATAGTATGTACTTTATCTTTATACTTGATAGGCAAATCTAAAAACACACTAATCCTAGGTCCCTCAATCTCGCTGATTACTGTGTCGTTACCCACTGTACCAATAAATGGAATCTTATTCCAGTATCCAAATACTCTATCACCTAAAAAGTATTTTGGTTTGTATCTGTTTTTTTCAAAATATTCTGCTAGACTTGCCATATCACCGCCAATACTTTATTTGAAACAACATAAATTTCTTAGGGTCGGTCACTGTATAGTTTTCAGTATAGTTACCAGTGCTATCGGCCTCCATTTGAAATCCATACTTTTGCTCCGCCCAGTAATGTACACTGGGACGATTCATACTATAATCTCCTTTAACTTCTTCCATATATTCTGGACGCATAGCATGAATGGCTCTCCAGTATTGATTGCGTTTTTTGAAAAACTCTTCTTGATCGAAATCTTCCATTTAGAACCTCATTTCAAACCACATAGCGTCTTTTTCTCTGGCAAAATAAAATCTATAGTTAGACAAAAACCAACGTTCGCCAGGAGGTCCGAATGTTTTATTACACCAATCGATGGCAGATTTTATGTCACCTTCTACTTCAATGACGTCGTAGGTATGTTCTGGTATTAGAGTTTTAATCACGCTAACCACCTTAACTTAAACCAATTAGCATCTTTGACATCTTCAAACATCCAAACAAGGCCGTGTGCCCAGTGACTTCTACCTTTGATATTTTCTTTTACCCAATCATCAATAGCAGCACCAGTTTCTGCTGTCATCGGTGCTAGAACAATTTCATACCAGCCTAACTTTTTAAACATCGAGCGTAAAACTTCAGCGTCTATTTCTTGTTGCATTTGCAGTGACATCTTGGTCATTAGCTCATCTTCTAAGCCATTTGTTCTATCAGTTAGCAGTCTTTTCTTTTTCATAGTTAACTCCACTTTAAAATAAACCAAGTTGCTAACTTTGAATTATAGATAGTAAACGTTGTTTGTCTAGGTATAGTCTCATGTGTAGTCCAATCGAACTTACCAGTCGAGTATGCAAAGTCAAAATCAACACCTACCCTATAACCTTTATCTTTAAGTTCCTTTACAACTGTGCTAATTTCATTAGAATCTAAATCGTAAATGACTACTTCAGATGTCATTTGATGTTTAATGATCCAAACAAAGATTTAATTCCCTGATCAAAGTCACTGTTTAATTCTAATTTTTCCGGCTTAGGAATATGATCAATCCAACGCAGGATAAACCATTCTCTGTGCGCTTCTTTTTTAAATGACCAAAGACTTTCAGTCATGTTCATACCGACACCTTCTGCTTTGGCCCAGGCAATCATTTCTTCATTTAACTCAGGGGTGATTTCACCTTTATCAAATGATAGACCTGGTAGTTTGAACATTCCAACTTGAACTTTTTTCATATTAAATCTTAATGCATTTATACTTAGATAGGTCCATTTCTTTAGCAGCCGCTTCGCATTTATCTAGAGCTAGTTCTTTGCCCTGAGTTTTGAATGTTGCTATCTGTCTCCAATCTTTATGAAACATACCGCAGAAAGTTGATGATACAGTGACCCATGCAACTAAAGCGTATTCCATTTTCCTTCTCCTTGTTATTGGTGAATTACCCATCGACCCGCTTCGTAATCCCAGTGACGGTTATCGTAAATTGTAAAATGTATTTCGTACCCAAACAATCCTAGTTCTAGGTTTAACCCTGCATGATCTTGTCTAATAGTAAATCCAAATTCAAATCTGATTAAGTTATAACATTTAATAATTTGCACTTCCCAGTATTTGTGTTTGATAGGAGTAGATCCATGCCAACATTTGATATTAGCAAATCTATCAACACCCCAGGGATTTCGTAAATTGAAATTAAAGTATATCATACAAGAGTCCAGACAATAAACAAATATACTAGATAATGCGCCAGCTGGTCAAGTCCTAGATGATTCCAAAAATTATCATCTTTGGTTACAATAGCACCGTATTTCATTTTTAACCAATCAATATGGTAGTGTGTAACAAAGTCTAATATTCCCAAAATAACTGCACTGGGCCAGTTAACTGCTGACATTAGCATTACTATTACAGTACCTATGCCGTGTTTGAAACTGTGTATGATGCCAGATATGTCTCCGTAATTAACCTTACCCATAATTTCTTCACGAGATTGATGGGCAAAGTCAATGTACCAGTGTTTAATGAACAATAGGGCTAGTAACCCAAATATGCTAAGTTCCATTATTTAATTTTCTTCATTTGGCTTTGATATTCCCTTCGCAGCCACCAGCGATACTTTAAAAAATATTCTCGACTTCGGTATTCCGGACTATGACCTGTCCATGCAAGAACTTCATCGCAGTGTTCATACCATTTTTCTACACACCAGTTACGAAACGTCTGAGTCATTTAATACACTCCTAAGCCAAGGTTTACAGTTATCCCATGTAGTATAGACGTGTGCAATGCCGCCTGCATTAATCCATTCTCTACAGTTGCTATGCCTATCGTCGATTAGTATATCTCCCGGCTGTTGACAATGTCTCCATTTGTCATGACTAAATGGTCCAAATGTAACATCGATGCCAGGAAAGTAATCATGTGCCCACCAAACTTTATCTTGTGCAGCCAGCGGCATACTGTAGTCATGCGGCAAAGCAGTAAGGAATCGCAAACAATATTGAGGATTACGTTTAATATAATCTTTGCACATATTAACTAATTCGTTTGCGCCTGGCATCAAAGGCAAGTACCTATAGAATCTAATATCACTTTTAATTTTATCCCATTCAGCCTGAGGAATTCTGTCACCATTTTTATTCCATCGTCGTTTTAGTACTTCTTGTGCGCGACCATGCCAATCGGCTACAACATCGTCCATGTCGATAAAAATGTTCATTTGAGTCCTAAGAGAAAATATAGATTTACACAGTAATAATAATGTCGATTGAATAACTTTGCAACCTGTTTGAACTTAATTTTCTATATTTTTTTACAGCAGATATATAATGTTTACAGCGAACATTGATTAGAAGGAGAACTAATATGCCGCAGTTATTAACAGCAACCATTTCATCTCAAGAATTTAAAGACCTTTTTGGTTTTGACGAACCTAGTGGTCTTTACCAAAATCAACAATTCCGTTTAGTTATCAACAAGTTTGGGAGATGCTATTGGCTACTAAGCATAGACAATTTGCAAGGCCCTAGATTTAGCGGAAACAACGTCTACTATCAAGGCAATAATGCAAGGTTAATTAGGACTATCTATCCTAACGCCCGCCGTATTATTGATGTGGGTGCCAATGTAGGTAACAACACTATTGCCTATAGTGAGTGGGCACAACATGTAGAGTCATTTGAACCTACACCTACTACGCTGACTATGCTCAAAGCTAATATCGAAATAGCTAGACGCAGCCAGCTATTGGGAATCTATTGGCAAGGTACAGACGTAGAAGGCAGCATACACAGAGACCCAACAGCTGAAGCAGGTTGGTTTAAATGGAAGGGCAAGCCACAATCTATGAATGTGGTAGGAAATATTACAGTACACGAAGTTGCTATTACTGATAGAAACACAGGCACGATTGGCATACAGGATCATCCAGACCATGGAGGTCACAACTTTGCTATCTACAATCAAAAACAAGTTAAGAAGTCACAGTATGTGGTTGATGTACCTTGTAGAACTATAGATAGTTTTGGATTTGAAGATGTTGATGCAATCAAAATTGACGTTGAAGGATCTGAGTTATTTGTTATACATGGAGCACAACAGACGATAGACAAATGGCGTCCTAGTGTACAGGTAGAAATTGTTCCAAAACAATGTAATCAATACGGTTATGATCCCCAAAGACTCTATGATTTCTTTGCTCAAAGAGATTATGTATGTGTTAGTGCTGTCCGAAAACCAGCTAACAAAGATCAATCAGGTTTATTTTTTGGCAAAGACATTGGTATGCAACATAGACAAATAGCCAAATATATGGATAGACTGTTTGTTCCTAGAGAAGTACATCTGGCAACCGATTACGGTGCTATGGAGCAAGAAGACAATCAATTTGAAATACTATTTGATTTTGGCGCTTGACAAAAATTGATAATGGCAATACACTTACCTTATCTTAACTTTTTAAAGGCTCCAAATGGCACCTACAATTTTTAATCCCGTTGAAAAAGAACATCATTTTCGTAGTTTCGGTACTTGGCTGTCAGACGTAACTAAAGTTATTCCTACAGACAAGTCTACTATTAAACGTCGTCTTACTTCATTTAGCGAAGCAGAACTTGAAGCTCATATGGACAAACACAAAGTCCTTGCTGAACTTCCTATCAACAAAGCTAACGAAAGCCTGCAACGAGTCGTAGAAGAAGTACTTACGCACTATAAATCAACAGGTGTACTTGACGGAATCTTGCTACCTTTTGAAGAACGCAAGTCTCGGCTTGAGGGAGTTCAAAAATGGTCTGTTCGTGATGTTTGGCTCAATTACGGTGAAGATGGTCAAGGCGGCCAACGTAATCCTAAACCGCGTCACATTCTGCAAATGTTACGTCGGTGGAACCCAGATGGCCTTACCTGCGGCAACGCTCGCCGCGATCCTACAAACGATCGTATTTTTGTTAACGAGGGGCAACAACGAAGCATTGCTGGTAGCATTGTAGGACGTACTGAATTTGCCTACGAAGTTCTTCCTAGTACTGATGATATTGATGATCTTCGTATGTTCAAACGCGAGAACCAAGGTAAACTTCGTGCAACAGAAGTTGAACTTACTCTTAGTGACGCCCTGGTTATTAAGAAGAGTCTTGAAGATTATTGTATTAAAAAGAAAATTGATATTACTGAAATCAGTTATGCTGAAGTTTGTAAACAAATGAATCTTAGCAAAAGTGATGACGAGTTTATTAATTTTAAAATCTTTAATGAACTAAGCCTAAAGAGAAACTTTAGATTAGTCAACGACGAAAACAAAGAAGAAAAGAACCTTAAAGGTTCCTGTTCTAACATCAGCCAGCTGAAAGCTATTTTTGAAACAGCAGACTATACTGATGAAATTTTAAGTCTAGCACTTGATTGGTACGAATACATTTGGCCTTTGAAGCGTTTAGAAACTGCTGACCTAATTGGTCTTCTTGAAACTATTCTTTATAACAAAGAATGGATTTTCGAAAAAGGGTTTGACAAAGACTTGTTCCAAGTAAAACTAATGAATTCTTTGCGTGAGCAATGGCCTAACAAGACTAGCGGTAAAGGTTCAACACCAGCATGGCGTCAGATTCAAGACGAAATGCAAGAGCAGTTTCCCTATAAGACCAAAGAAGACAAAGAAAAGAATGTTAAGTATTATTCTGTTGATTCAACCCGAATTGCTAAACATATGTGGATTGCATCCGGATTCTATTCTGTTTTGTCACAACGTTTAGCTAAAGAGTATGCCAAGAAGTTAGTTCAGCCTACAACTGTTGAAACTAAGATGGTATTCCCTTTGACAATTCCTGTTGTTAAAAATGCTTAAACATACAGAACTTATCAATAGTCTTATCAAACAGCGTCAGTTACAGACTGGCGCTGTTTTTGATCGCAAGACCTATTGGTGTGCAGCTAGTTATAGAAAAGTTGCCGAAACTAATGACCTAAGATACGACTATGCCTACTCTATAATGAAAAAATGGGACGGCGGCACTGTTGATCAGTGGGTATTAAAAATGCCATTAGAGTTTGAAGGACACTTACTAGACTACGGACGAGGTGCTAACAAGATTACTAGTCAATTTAGGGATTTAGATCCTGAAGTAGTTTATGAGTACGACTATTTCCATACTGTAAATGCAGATCATATTTTGCCTAAGAGCTACGGTGGTACTTGGACATTTGATAACTGTATTATTAGACCTAAAGTAGCTAACATTATTAGGCAAAACTTTGACGATCAAACTTTAAAAGAAGCATTGCTTATTACCGCAAAGAGTTACGGTGTAAGTCTTGTAGATTAAATAATTCTATGAAAATCCTAGTAACCGGCCATGAAGGATTTATTGGCCGAAATATGACATCCTGGCTACATCAAGAAGAAGGATGGACAGTTGATGGTTGGGAATGGGATCCCAACGATTTCCCCAATATAGCAATCTATGATTGGGTCATACATCTTGGTGCTATTGCTGACATGCGAGAAACCGATGTTGACCTAGTGATGAAACAAAACTACGAATTTAGTCAACTATTGTTCAAAGACTGTAATAAACACGGCGTACATTTCCAATACGCTAGTTCTAGCTCAGTTTACGGAGATACAAAAGACTTTAGTGAACATGCACCATGCCATCCACAAACACCCTATGCTTGGTCAAAGTATCTATTTGATCGTTGGGTCTTTCAACAAGAACAGCACGTAATGGTGCAAGGATTCAGATACTTTAATGTCTACGGAAAGTGGATGCACCTGCGTGGATCAAGAGCAAATGCTATTTGGAAATGGCGTCAACAGGCTCGTAAAGAAGGGAAAATAACAGTATGGGAGAATGCAGAGCACGTTCGTCGTGATTGGACTTGGGTCGGTGATGTATGCCGTTTACACATTGACTTCATTAAACAAGTTAATGGGTCTGGAATTTGGAATGTTGGTAGCGGACTTGCACATAGTTTCTTAGATATTGCAGAAGAAATAGCAGAGCAAGAAGGTGTCCCTTTAGAGTTTGTACCAGTTCCTCAAGAAGAATTATCCCGCTTTAGGCATGCAACTAAAGCTGATCTTACCAACTTAAAAGCTACAATAGGCAAACGCCAGTGGTTAAATGTATTTGAGTTTCTAACCCAATAACTGTAATAAATACAGTACAATATTGGGCTGAAACCATGAGAGCAAAACAATTTATTACAGAAGACTGGCAAAAAGTTAACAAAAAAGATAAAACAGACGGTATGAGTCAAAAGGCAGTAAATGCCTATCGCAGAGAAAATCCTGGCTCAAAACTAAAAACCGCTGTAACTACCAAGCCTAGCAAGTTAAAAAAAGGTGGTAAAGCTGCTAAACGTAGATCGAGCTATTGTTCTAGATCTAAAGGGCAAATGAATATGCACAACATTAGTTGTGCAAAAACTCCTGACAAAGCTATTTGTAAAGCACGACGCCGTTGGAACTGTGAAGAAGATATTCAGCAGTTAGAACAGGCTCTTCAAGAAGTAGCACTAGGAACTAGCCCTAAAAGAGAACCAAGAATAGGAACAAGACCTGACAGAGGTCATGAGCCTGTTCCGAGATATAAGCTAGATGAACTCAGTGACGAAACTATTAAATCTTATAAAGAAAAAGCAGAAAAACAAGTTAAAGAACTAGAACCACATGCCAAAAAGGGTGAGTATAAAGACATAGCTAAACGAATGTTAGACAGACGCAAGCGTGGTTTAGAAATGGCTAATAAACGAGACATAGATGAAGGGTTGAAAGATCCTAAAGACAATCCCTGCTGGAAGGGATATAAACCTGTAGGTACAAAAAAGAAAAACGGAAAAACTGTGCCTAACTGTGTGCCTAAAGAAAGTGTGGCGGAAGGTTCAGGCCCTAAAGAAAAACAAAAGACTCCTTACAGAGATATAAACAGTGCTGAATACAGAGCAGCAGCCGAAAAGCAAAAACAACAAATGGCCAAAGACAAGTTAGCGGAACCTGGTAAGAAACTGCTGGCTAAGCAAGGTGTAGAGGAAGGCAAACAAAAAGGTGTAGACGGTAAAGTCTGTTGGGACGGTTACAAGCGCATGGGCACTAAAAAGAAAGGCGGCCGAACTGTAGACAATTGTGTTAAAATGGAAGAACAGTTAGCTGACCTAGAAGCACAACTGCTAGCCCTTAGTGAAGAAGGCAAAGCCAGTAGAAAACTATGCACTAGCAGTAAACCTGATGATGAACTGGGAGCAAGCCAGTTAGCTAGTTGCAAGAGTCAAGGACTACGTTCTCGTGATGGAAACAAAAGTCACAAATTAGGTAAGAGTCCTAAAAGTCGTATTAAAGTAGGCGGACATAAAATCAAAGGACACAAATACGGTGGTCCTTTGCCTGATTGGAGCTAATATGCGACTTACAGAATTTAGGGTTCTTTTAGAAGAAAGTACAAAATTTTATACCATAGGTGACAGTCACGCAGTGATGGTTGCTAAAATGGGGGGAAGAGATTGGACTAATTTAGCAATTGGCGGTAAATCTAGTACCGACACCGGAATGTTAGCCAACATCGACAAAATACCTAAAGGTGCTACAGTGTTAGTTAGCCAGGGAGCCAATGATACAGCTAACGCTATGTTAAGTGCATTTAAAAATAAGAAACCCCCAAAAGATCCTAAAATTATTGCAGCTAATGTAGCCAACGTAGTTAGCAAAGTGCAGGCTCAAGGAGCTAATGTTATTTTTATGTTGTTTCCTAATGGCCCAGGTCGCGGCCCAAAAGGTAGCGGTGCTGAATGGTACGGCGGCGACTATCAAGAAGAAGTTAGAAACGCAATTAAAAGTGCAATAAGTGTTCCTATAATTGATATTAATGGAAAACCTTTGTATGACGGTATCCACGCCGGATCTTCAACTTATAAAGAAGTAGCTAATCAAGTTAGGAGTATGGCTGGGTCGTCAACAAGGCAGAACAATAGACCAGCACAACAAGATAATAAGTCAGCACAACAAGATAATAAACCAGCACAACAAAATGCTACACAAGGTAATACAGCACAAAAAGAGTTTGAATTAAGTGATTTGTTACAAGGTATGGTAAAAAATTGGCTCAGCGGTGGAAAGACGCCAGTGTTACCGGCGGCTGGATTAGGCGCATTAGGAATTGGTGCCGCTAATAATAGCACACGATCTGACACAGGTGCCGGATTAATGCAAAGAGCAGTTGATGCTAGACGAGCAGGGCAATCTTCGGATAGTGGACAGGCAAGAACTCCTGCCGCAAATACATCTCGAGTAACAAGGAATACAGTATCGCCAGAAGATATTAAATCATATATTTTATCTAAAGGCCTAAGTAAAAATCATGCTGCCGGTATGTTAGCAAATATACGTGCTGAATCATCCTTTAATTCAGCAGCATACAATCCAAATGACAATGGCAAAGGACGAAGCATCGGTCTGTTTCAACATCATGCAAGCCGCGCAAATAACTTAGAACAACGTGTGCCTGATTGGAGAACTAACTGGAAGGGACAGATTGACTTTGCACTAAGCGAGCCAGCAGGACAAAGATATTCTAATATGTCATTTAGGACACCTGAAGAAGCCACTAGATGGTTTACAATTAATTTTGAAAGACCAGCTAATATGGTTGTAGCCGCAAATACCAGAGCTAAACACGCTTCTCAGTATGCATAATAAATATCCATATGGATTTAACTGGTAGTTTATTAATAGCACCCCCTGCCCTTAAAGGCAATTTCTGGTATAAAACTGTAATACTCGTAACCGAGCACAGCAATCAAGGTAGTGTCGGACTTGTGCTCAACAAGCGCAGTCAATTAAGTTTACCTGAATTTGGAAAACAAATAGGTTTTAACCTAGACATGCCAGGATTTGTCTATGTAGGCGGTCCTGTAAACGTTAAAAATCTTAGTGTGCTCCACACTAGCGAATGGTCTAGTAAAAATACTCTTAGAATTAATGATGACATTAGTGTTAGCAGCGATGAAACTGTTTTGACTAGATTAGCTATGGGCGACCGTCCAGAGTATTTTAGAGTACTATTAGGTATATGTGGTTGGAGCCCAGGACAATTGTTAGGTGAAATAAAGGGAATACCTCCATGGCAAGAATCCACAAGTTGGTGTTTAGCCAAAAGCGATATAGATTTAGTTTTTGGCAACGATAATAAAGATCAGTGGCATTCAGCACTAGATCGAAGCGGTTTGGAGTTCGCTCAAAATATTTTGGCATAAGTATATTTGAGTGTATAATTAATACTTCTCAACAACGGGTCTGTAATACAATTAAGAGGTTTAGAAATGGCAGATACATTAGTCCTAAATGCGGACGGTATGCCTGTAAGTGTATTACCGTTAAGCACAATTAATTGGCAAAAAGCCATAAGCTACATGGTCTCTGAAAAGGCCGATGTATTGCTTTGGCACGAAAATTGGATTGTACGCAGTGCCCGATGGGAAACACCAGTTCCTAGTGTTATCATGTTGAAAGATTACATGAAGCCTAAAACTACTGTTAGATTCTCAAGAGGTAATGTTTTCCTACGAGACGGTTATCACTGTCAGTATTGCAACACTAGGCTTGAAAGAAAGCACTGTACACTTGATCACGTTTTGCCTACTAGCCACGGTGGCAAAACTACGTTCGAAAATACAGTAACTTCTTGCGGTCCTTGTAATGCAAACAAAGGTGCTAATAAAAAGATCATTCCTAAAATCAAACCTTATAAGCCAAGCTACTTCGATTTAGTAAATAAAAAGAAGAAAGAAGGCTTTCAATTAAGGTTTAAAGAATGGTTGGAATTCATACATTAAAACAGTGGTTATGGAAAATACTAGGGTTTTGTAGCCTTGGTATGGCTTATGTAGGGGTTGTCACGCCTGGCATCCCCTACAGTCCTTTTGTGGTTTTTGCTGCATATTGTTTTGCCAAAGGCTCGCCTAAGATGCATGCCTGGCTTTACAATCACAAACTGTTTGGGCCGTTCCTAACTAACTGGGGACAGAAGCGTGTTTTCCCTACTAAGATGAAATACTTTATGTTGGTCATGATGACTTCTAGTTTAGTCATAATGTATTTCACTGGTGTTAAGCCTATCGGCATTGTTAGCACAGCAGTCTTTATGTTGTTAGTTGCTATCTGGGCATGGCGCTATCCAGGTAGTGTCGAAGAGCACGATAGCCGAATTGCAGAAGGTCGTAAAATTGGATGGTTTAACAATAGCTTTTAAGGTAAATACTCTAAATGGAGTTTTTACAGAATGAAAAAGTTATTGTTTTTATTATTAGCAGTTCCTACACTAGTATTAGCACAAAAAACACCACAGGGGGTAACCTATGACGCTAAGATCATCCGTGTAAACGACGGTGATACAGTAGTTATAGCAGCACCGTTTTTACCAGCACCCCTTAAGCCAGAACTTTCGGTTAGAATCTACGGAGTCGACACTCCAGAAAAAGGATTTAGAGCGCAATGCCCTTCTGAGGATCAGCGAGGACAAGCTGCCACCGCCTTTACTAAGAATGCGGTTGCAACTACACAGAAACACCAAGTTACCTTATATGGATGGGATAAATTCGGTGGTCGTGTACTTGGTGATATCATTTTAAACGGCGTTAGCCTACGTGCAGAATTAATCCGTAATGGATTTGCTAGAGAATATTTCGGCGAAGCTAAACAAAGCTGGTGTAACTAAAAATGAAAATCACAGAAATCATCAGTGAAGATGCTGTAAAAGATCTTGAAAAGGATCTTAAACACCCTTACAGTTATGATGCTATAGACCATATGATGACTACTATAGCTAAAAGACACAACATTACGCCTAAAAAACTACACGATTTATTTGTAGATAAACACGGCAAAATTCCTGATGATTGGATTAAAGATAAAAAACCTAAAGTAGATGAAGGCCGCAAACGTAAGACTAAGAAAGTTAAACGTGCGATTTACGGTCCAGGACCGTTTGGATTATACGGATACAATACTGGTTATAGTGGAGACGGCGGCGCAGCAGGCGACGGCGGCGCAGCAGAAGGAATTGGTGACAAAAGAACAGATCCAGCACCTTCTAAAGAATTTGTTTCGAATAAATTTTATGTTAAATTTACATCGACCGGTATAGAGTTTTATCGCAAGGGCGAATTAGTTCATGTAAAATCTGGTGATTATAGTAATCCTACTAGAGGGGACTATAGTGTAGCTAAAGGTATTACAGATAGATTGTGGAATAAAGAACATAATCAAACATCAAATAAAATTTCAACAGAAGGCTGGAGTGAAAAGTACAAACGATCAATCAACTGTGCCAGCCCCAAAGGCTTTAGCCAACGTGCTCACTGCCAAGGTCGTAAAAAAAATGAAGACTATCACCCTAATGATGTTCCTTCGGGGCCTGAAACAAAACCAACAATGCCTAAAGGTACAGTAAGAGTTGATGTAAGTGATGTTTATGATTGGTATAAATTAGGCAAAAATATTCCTAATTTAGATCGTGCAAAATCTTCAGACTTTGGTAAAGGGCCTCCAAGCACTATTGTTAGTTTTGGTGATGAAGATACAGAACACAAGTATATTAAAAATTTACAAAAGTTAGGCCTTACAACTACTGATATTGATCCAGTTGATCCTAATCAGCCTAAGAGTATAAAACGTCAAAAAGTTGACCCAACTTTTAATGTAGATGAAAACTTTGCTGATGGTCGCAATCCTCAGGACAAAGGCGACAGTAAACGGCATGGTGTACCTACTAAAGCATCGGTAAGTACACTTAGAAAAGTAGCCAAGCAAGGCGGCCGTAAAGGACAGTTAGCACATTGGATGGCTAACATGAAAGCTGGAAAGGCCAAAAAGAAATGAGTTTTTTGGTAGCTAACCTACCGCCAGTGCATTGCTTTGTACGCAAAGAGTTTTTGTATGATTTTGAACAAGGTCATGGAGAATATGAACCGTGTATATGGGTCAGCATCAAAAGTCTACGTAGCCAAGCGTTTCGTATAGAAGCTTATCTTCCTAGATACGGTGCGTTATATGACAAGTTGCCTTTACATGCTTATGTGAGTAGGAACACTGACTTAGAGCCAGACAAGTTCCTATCACTCGATACACTACAAATTTGGGATTGTTTTAGTTACGACATAGCAATTATTCAAAAAGCTTTTTTGCGTAATCTTAGCTGCAAGTTTTATGCTAAAGATAAACAACTGTATCAAGGTAACTATATGTTTACTGTAGATAATGCCAGTCCCAATCTTAATATTATTGATACTAGTTACAGCGAATGGCCTGAAGACCATAAAAGTTTTAACTTTCTTGAGTTAGATAATGGTCAATATGCAGCTCAACCTAACAACAGATGTATATTTTTAGATGCAGCAAGTAATCCAAAAGAAATGCTGTTTCCCGATTTTAAAGTATGCACTAAGAAGTATGTAGTAGAAACAAACCCTAAATGGGCGTTAGGTGATAGTAATAATGTAACTTACGAATAAGGATATAAGGTATGAAAAAACTTCTATTAGTAGTAGCATTTTTAAGTTTAACAGGATGTGCATCAATTAAAGATTGGATACCAGTTAAGTGGGACAGCAATCAAAGTCATTCAATTACAACTATTCAACAGACTACAAGAAACTTTGATTGTAAAGGTGATGTTGCAGCACAGTCTAAGGTTCTAGCTTCTCATATAGAATGGTTTGAAATTTACAGTAAAAACAAACCGACTAGAGACGTAATTGTTCCTGCAGAAAAAATGCGAGACACAGTTAAAGAACTAGTTGATAGATCCAGTAAAGGTCCAGTTAGCCCAACATACTGCGAACTTAAAAAGAAAATTATTATACAACAGTCTGATATGATATCACATACTGTTCAAGGGAGATTGTTCTAAATGCAAAACGAACTATTACATTTATCTGGATGTGGATTACCTTGGGCAGAACAACGTGCCCAAATGGCATTACAAATTGGAGAAGCTCTCCAAGCAGGGCAAATTAGCAAAGACGAAGCTCGTGCATTACTTGAAGATTTAATTAATACTGACAAGTTAAATGAAGAAGCTACTAATGCAGAAGCAAGACAGATGCTAGTATTTGGTGTTACTCAAATTTTAAGATTTGTTTAACATTTGCTAAATGCATCCTTTAAGGCTGCGACCAAGTCCTCTATCATCCCGTCGTCATGGAATGGAGTAGGAGCAAAGCGCAGCCGCTCAGTACCAACGGCAACAGTAGGATAATTAATCGGTTGAACATATATATTGTGCTCACTTAAAAGATAATCACTCATTGCTTTACAACGTTTAGCTTCTCCCACTAGTACAGGTACAATGTGTGTAGTTGCACACTCCATAACAGGTATACCAGCGTTAGTTAATTCTAATTTAAGTTTGGCTGCTCGCTGTTGATGAAGCTGCCTAAGCTCGTTGTGTTCTTTCAAATACTTAACCGCAGCCATAGCACCCGCACAAGCAACAGGACTCATACTTGTTGTAAATATAAATCCTGCTGCTACTGATCGTATAGCATCTATTACTACTGAGTCAGCTGCTATATAGCCACCTTGAACTCCGAAGGCTTTCCCAAGCGTTCCATTGATTATATCGATGCTGTCTGAAAGTCCAAGTTCTTCTACCACGCCCCCGCCACGCTGACCATAAAGTCCAACAGCATGTACTTCGTCAATATAGGTTATAGCTTTATACTTTTTAGCCAATCTACATATTTCTGCAATAGGACTTACATCACCGTCCATAGAATATACACTTTCAAACACAATACAGGGGGTATGTTCTTGTGCAAAACTAATTTTAAGTTTTTGTTCTAGATCATCTAAGTCGTTATGTTTAAAGACAACTTTTTTGGCTTTGCTATGCTGGATGCCCACGATGATACTATTATGATTATTACTATCGCTAATAAATTCAATATTTGGAATTATCTTAGCTAGAGCAATTAGTGTCCATTCATTAGCTACATAAGCAGAACTGAATAATAGCGCTCGTTCTTTACCATGTAATGTAGCAAGTTCGTGTTCTAATGCTACATGATAGTGACTAGTGCCGCCTATGTTTCTTGTTCCGCCTGATCCACTACCTGTGTGGTCTAATGCAGTACGCATAGCATCTAACACTATCTTATTTTGTCCCATACCTAGATAATCGTTTGAACACCAATTAACTATAGTTTTAATACTATAAGGACCATACCAAATAGCTCTAGGAAATTTACCAGCTTCGCGAACAATATCGTTAAACACACGATATTTGCCGTTTTCTTTAAATTCAGCTATGAGCTTTTCAAAAGGACGTTTATCAATCATAAAGATATTTAACGATAAATATTGAACTAGGGAAATTATTATGAGAGTCCAAGAAATCATCAGGCATATGATTGATATTGTAGATCAAATGCAAAGCCAACACCCAATACAAAAAGATATTGAAGTTATTGTAGCCCATCCTATGGCAGTTGTTGAACCACCAACAGATGCTAGCCCTTTTACTAATACAGGTGATATCAATAGATTTAAACAAATTGTAGATCTAGCAGATAAACCATGCGGGCCTATAGGAAACGCACCTAATGAAAAGTATGCAGATATTGATGCCGTAACTATAAATGCAGGCGGTGGAATGAATGGTCCTAAGAATCCTAGTGATTTAAGAGGCGAGCACCCTAGTTTATTTCCAGCTCACCAACACGGAGTACAATAATGTCAGCAAACGGAATTAGTACATTAGCAACTAAGCAGGCTAAACAAGAAGCTAAGTTAGCAATAGCAGAAGCAAAACGTCAAGGTAAAACTGTTGCCCGTGATGGAACCATAACAGGTAGTTTAGATAACACTAAACCTTATTATAGAGTAAACAACAAATTAGATTTAACGGAACTGCCTACAGTATATGTTGGTAATGCTCTTTCAGATAACGCCAATGTAGGTGGATTACAAACTGGAAGACCTTGGGACCCACAACCTTAAAATATTATGGCCGTTAGACATCAAAACTCAACAGACTACGAACACAGAGATGAACCTAATCTCTTAAATCTTCACAAGGCCATGGAGTATGACCTTGGTGGAAAACCTCAGATTCGAGTAGCAGCTAAACTGTCAGGTCCTAGCATCGCAGGACAGGTAACAGCCTTTGGCGAACCCTTGGCCATAAGCCCCACAGCAGTCATACAGTTAGATGCCATCTACGGTACGACTACAGATGTCATCCAAACTTACACCAGTGGCACAGGAGCTACGGCCGGTTCAGACACACAACTGTTTCGTGTACAATCAGGAACTAGCCAAGGCGGGTATGGTGTACTGCGTTCAAAACGATTCATGCGTTATCGTCCAGGGCAGGGCATTGTCTGTAGATTCACCGCAGCCTTTACACAGGGTGTGGCCAATAGTCTACAGTTCGCAGGACTAACTAATCAAGAGAACCGTGTGGTATTTGGTTGGAATGGTGATCGATTTGGTGTCAATCGTTCAACAGGTGGTAAAGCACACATCACCTTATTGACAATAACCGTGGCCCCTAATGCCACGCAGACTGCTACCATTACCTTAAACGGTGTACCTTACACAGTTACACTGGGCAATACTTCAGCAGACGTAGCCATGCAGGACATAGTCAATCGTGTAGGTGGATATGGAGGATGGACAGCAGAACAAACAGACGGTGCTAGTCTATGGCTAAGCCCTACACTGGGACCACTTAACGGAACATTCAGTTTCACCAGCACAGGTAACGCACAGGCAACATTTGAGACCAAACAGGTAGGCATAGCACAGTCAAACTACTGGACCTATCAGGAAGATTGGAACGTCGATCGTATGGACGGTAGCGGTAACGAACTAAATCCCAGCGGTATGACTTTAGATCATACCAAGCTAAATGTCTACCAGATAGCTATGCGTTGGCTAGGAGCAGGTGTCATCAGTTATGCTCTAGAGGATCAAGCCAGCGGTGCGCTGGTCTATGTTCATAGAGAACACTATGTCAACCAACACACCACTGTACACACGTTGAATCCCAGTTTCAAGATTACCTATGCGGCCTATAATACCACAGGCACTACCAATGTAACGGTCACTGGTGGTAGTATGTATGGCGCTGTGGAAGGCACTATATTCCAGAACGAACTGACTCGTGCCTACGGAAATTCAAAGAGTAACCTAGCACAGAATCAATTACATCACTTATTAACTATCAGAAACTCTGTGATCACTAATGGTTTGGCAGGTGCTAACAATGGCAACTATGTGTTGAATACTAAAGAAGCGATTATCAAAAGTCTAAGCGTCAGTATCCAAGGCAACGATCCTTCGAGAATATACTTGTTCTTCGAACCCAGCAGTTTTTCATCAACACAGTTATATCAAAACATACCTCGTTGTAACGAACTTCGTAGTGAAGCCACTGGAACATTCGACCTTACTATTGATACCCCTGTTTATGAAGCATTGGTTGGTATCAACGGTACGATCAACGTAGACCTCAGTGCTTATCGTATCACTGTGCCGCCAGGTAGTTTTGTCAGCGCGGCAATACAAAGTACCGCCGGGATAAGCAGAGTGTCCTGTGCTCTAGTATGGAGTGAAGATTAAGATAAGTACTATTATGAAAGTTACTGAATTATTAATGGAAGGAATAAGCAAGAAGGATACGTTTAATATTCTTCTTGAATTTATACGGTTTGCCGCAGATCACTTAGAACTCAAGCAGTTACCAAAGTTTGATTTTAAATTTGACACTTCTAGAAGCGTTGAACATCATAGTTTTGGTGGATATGGAGATCAGCACATTACTATAACAGTCGTCAACAGGCATATAATGGACGTTTGTAGAACACTAGCACACGAACTAGTACATTTCAAACAAGACTTAGATAATCAATTAGATAGTCCCGATGCTGGTGCTACTGGTAGTCCACAAGAAAATGAAGCTAATGCCGAAGCTGCGGTTATAATGCGTAACTGGGGCAAACTGCATCCTAAGCTGTTTGATTTAGAATCAATATTATAAAGAAAACGGGCTCTAAGAGCCCGTTTATATTACATATCGCTATGCGTGAATAATGGCATTTAGCCGATTAATAATTACTTTTTAATTCCACTATTAACAAAACCGTACATTTTTTCAGCTGTTTCAAGAACTTTATCTAGTCCAGGAAACTGAGGCATACCTACTTGTGTGACAATTTGTCCAGTCTTCTCATCACGTTGAGCAGTCATTTCCCAACCTTGGAATTTAATTTGAAAATCGTGTGTAACAAGATCCTTGGCCATAGCTAGGATATCAGTACGGATTTCATATCCGTTCTTGTTAAATTTAACTTCTGGTAGTTTTGGTGTATTAAAATCAGACATGTTATTCTCCTTGTGTGTTTGTGTCTGCGGGCTTGTTAGCAGCCTTAGCCCTAGCTGCTTTAGTTACCTCCGCACCCTGCGGAAATAAAACTTTACTGATAGAATCTACGCTGTATTTGCTAAGATCAATAGTGTTATTCACTAGCATTTTAGCAAATGCTGTTTGGGCTGTGATATAATCATTAGCAGCTTTATTCAGCGTAGGGTCTTTAAAAATGTAGTTGGTTACCATACGTTTAGAATCTTGTACGGTATCAATAAAAAAACTAGGTGTAAACATAATACTTCTCCTGTGTGTATATGTGTATTATATATCTTTTTTAGTTAGAAAGCAACTATTATGACTTATCTAACATAACATTTCTAGCCTCTTCGTACTTGTGCATTCTTGCAAGACTAGATGCAGCTCTAGCTCTTGCCATAGAACTGAAGAACTCGGTTAGGCAATCAAAAAACTTTTTCATATCCATCCTCCTTGTGAGATTTTTTGATGATACTCTCTTGTGTATCTTTCGATATCAGCAGCGCTTTGTGGGCGACGTGATTCTACATATTGTTCTAAATCAGATGAGTATGTTCTAATTTTGAACAGTTGTCGTAGGGCTACGACCATTTGGTTGAAATCAATCATTTTTATTTCCTTGTATGTGTGTAATGGTTTCTACTGAGTATTTAGTCTAGACACTATTGCATTGCACAAAACACAATCACTTGATTTATTGTTTGTTATGTTTTACAATGCGCTAAATAATTATGGAAAATGACCAAATGCGTAAAAGTACTAGAAGTATTTTGCAAGAACTAAACGACCTTGGGATTAATCGTAATCCCGATTTGGTCATAGAGAGTCGCGCCTCTAATATAATTCAAAGTGCTATCAATTTGTTAGAAACTATCAAAGAACAATATGACATCGAAACAGCAGCAGAATTAGAGCGTAGATTTATCAATAGCATTAAAAGCGGCGATATTGATAAATTTAAAAGAGGTATCAAACGAATACAAGAGAATAAAGAATGAGCGGATCAGCACTTAAAAAACTAGGTATAGATGTACTGGCTAACAATCCTACTAAAGGTGTATTAGTTAGATTAAGTCCTAAACAGTACTTAGAAATTAAAAAACAATTACAGCCAATGTTGGCAGAACTTGGCGATCCTGGTTTTTGGCGTGCAGGCGGTGCCGGTTCCTTTGATCCTGAACACCGTTATGCTAAAAAAGGCACTACTAAAATTGACAGTGGTGATGTTGACGTTTTTTTAGACACAGACAATCTCAAAGATGCTCTTAATTTAGATGAAAAAGCCGATGATGGTGCTGTAAGAAAAGCTCTAGCAGCACACATGTCTCAGACTTTTCCTACTATTCAAATAGGTAAAAATGTACACATAGGTTTTCCTACAGGTGGAGAAGTTGAGGGATTACCTACTTACTTCCAAGTCGACCTAATGACCATGCAATATGCTCATGATATTGGCAAACATCACGAGCATGATTATTCAATTAAGGACACTCCTTATACTGGACAAGATCAGCAGTATGCTATGAGCAGTCTAGTTAATACAATTCCAGGTGCTCCGCCTAGAACCTATCAATATAACGGCTTTGGGGGTGCTTTACAAAATCGTGCTACAGGCGAAGTTATTACTCGCGATATCGATAAAGTAGCAGAAATTGTGTTAGGCAAAGGTGCAACAGCAGAAATGCTAGGTAATGTAGAAAGTATGATTGCTGCCGTTGGCGGTATTAACAGCCCTAGACTAGCACAGTTCCGTGACGATATGGCTAAAAAATACCCAGAGCGTAATGTCAAAGAAGGCACAGCTGATTGGTTTAAATCTATTCGATCAAAAATAGCTATATAAGCCCGTTTTTTTGCTGTTTGACTAAATAATTATACAAAGGCCACAGAGTAGTGGCTTAAAGCATATAGAGGAGAAATATTATGCCAAGTTTAGTCGGAACCACAGTTGCAGCAAATTATAACCGTGCTGTAATTTATCACCCAGGTACATCAGTAGCAGCAGCTACACCATACAGCCAGTTTGGCACACGTGAATTAGTATTGTTAAAAGCTACAGCCAGCGGCGGCACACCATTCGCAACAGCTACAGCAGCAGATGCAGGTAGCGATTATGCAATGGCAATTCGTGCTCTACAAGTAGTTGCTGAGGTGTTCTACGTACAACGTGTTAGCGATACAGTTATTGCTTTCTTAGTTGCAGCTGACACAATCAACAGCGCTGATGCAAACAGCAATGTACAAAGCGGTGGTTACGGTGTATTAGAAGCAGCTCTAAACGATAACGTTTCTGGAGCTGACACATTCACAGTAGCAGCAGCTAGCATTTCTTAATTTCCACTCGGGATGGGAAACTAAGCCTCGGATTCAATCCGAGGCTTTTTTACGGCTGTTAAATATGCAATGCGTTATAAACTGTACACTACTGTTGATATTACTAATACTGGCCAATACAGAACAGAGCCAGGCAAAGAACACCTAAGATGGAAAGAACAAAACTTCCAAACAGTTTTACAAACACTAGGTATTAGAGCAAACATATACTTTAATGAAAAACCAATTGCTATAACTGTAGGTGGTAAAAAAGTAGGTTTAGAAGTAGATCAACTGGTTAATGTATGGCGCTTTGACTTTGAAACAGAACGAGAAAATCTTTTTGAATTCGAAAACAATCCTGTAGGGTACTTACTCGACGACTTTGAATTAGTTCCATATATCAGTGGCCTAGACGAATCTATGACACAAAACTATGATGTGTTTGTTACTAGAGGTCCTAGTAGAAACATTGTTTTCTACCAAAAGTCAAATAAATAAAGCAAAGGCTCAAAATCATAGGCATCTCACATTAGGCACATGTCCAAACAAGGACCCTGACTTAATTTAAGGAGAACGCCACGATGGCGAGAACAGCAGTACGATCTGACGCATTACCTCAAATGGCAACTTTGCCCGAACGTGTCAGTGTCTTAGAAACAAAAGTTGACAACATTGACAGTAAGTTAGGTGATCTAAAAGACGACGTCAAAGAAATGCATGACTGCTTAGATCGTACTAGAGATGAAGTTACGGAAAAATTAAATGACATGTTAGTTGAATATAGAACTAACAGAGATAAGTTCTACGAACAATCAGAAAGAATTCATCACGAACAGACTGCACAACATAACGAGCTAGCAGGAAAAATTAATCAGTTAGAACAGGCTAAAAAACAATTTACCATGTATGCACTAATACTGTTAGCATTTGCAGCAGGCGCAGGTTGGTTTGATAAGATGGACGTTGCTAAACTGTTAAAGTTTTTAGGTTTGTAAGGCCAATGTATGTTTATAAAAGATTTCACAGAAGCACCAGAGCCTATTACTGTCAGTAAAGAGTTAAATCCTGCACTGTGGCAAAATCATAAATTAATACCTGAAATTAGACTACAGTTATTAAAAATAGCTAAAAATTTTGCGGAGTTTCTTAAAGTCAAAGAGCTTAATTTAAGAGACATAACATTGAGCGGTAGTAATGCTGGTTACAATTACAATGACAGCAGCGACATAGATCTACATCTAATTGCTGATGTAGAAGACGAGGAACAAGCAGAACTTTATGATGCTAAAAAGAATCAATATAATTTCACTTATGATATTAACATTCGTGGTATAAATGTTGAGTTATACGTACAAGATTCTAAACAAAAACATGTAAGTTCTGGTATCTACAGTGTATTACAAGACAAGTGGATCAATGAGCCTAGACATTTAGACTATCCTAATCCAAAAGAAATTAAAAACAAAGCTCGTAGCTATGCTCATAAGGTTAACTTGGCCTTACAGTCAAATGACTTAAATACTGCTAAGGATACTATGACTAGTTTACGTAGATTAAGACAAGCAGGCTTAGAAAGCGGCGGCGAGTCTAGTGTAGAAAATTTAGCTTTTAAACTATTAAGAGCTAGAGGACAGATAGATCGTTTAAGAAAGCATATTAACAAATTGCAAAGTGCTGAATTAAGCCTAAAGGAACAACCATGAAAGTCAATCAAATTGTAGGTGAACATAAGAAAGGTATGCGAGCAAAGATTTACGCTCGTAAACCTAAAACTGGTCCAGAACCAAGAAAAGCCGTTGAACCTAATAAAGAAGCCGGTGTTGACGAGGCAGTGCTTCAACAGATTAAACCAGGCATCAGCGCACAGATTAAAGATCCTGAAAAAGGCATTACCTACGATATTGACCTAAGCAAACCAGAAATGGCTGCTGCTCTAACGCCAGATGAAAAAGGCGGTTTACAGTTTGATCCAACTCCTCAACCTGCTGGAGCTCAATTAGCTGCACCAGGCGCTACAGGTCCGCAGCCAGGACAGGAAGTTGTAATTAAAACAGATGAAGAACAAGACGATTTAGGTCCAATTGGCGGGGACCCTACTGACGATTTTATTGACGATGTTGTTGACCACGATTTTGAAAGAAGTGCCAGGGGTGAACCACATGCTAGAGAACTAGATGCAATGTTACGTATTGCAGGCCTAAGATGAAAGTAGCTGAAATTATAGATATAAAAGAAGAAGTGCCTAATAGTACAAAGTATAATATTTTGGAAAAATTTCAGGTATGGATGTCTAATGAAGAAGTAGCACTATTAGAAAAATTGAAAAGTCCTATTAAGTTATCTAGCCTTAGCGAACAAGATCAATTCAAAGTTCAAGGCCTCATCCGCAAAAGTTTGGTAACTAAGATAGGAATGACAGATCCTACGGTAGTGGCCAATGAAATCAAAATCACAGAAAATTAAAGATATAGCAACACAATTAGCTAATGAGTTTGACAACAAACTTCAACTAACTGTTTTGCCTAACGGGTCAGTAGCTTATAAAAATTACATTGTTAAAGAAATAAAAAACAAAAATTGGGCAGTATACGAAAAAGATTCAAAACAATTCATAGGACAGTTTTTTTTAAAAAGTTGTGCTCTAATGGCAGCTAAGGCACATGATAAAGTAAATATAGTTAGATTTAACGAAGTAAAGCAATTAGACACAAAGTATTGGGCTAATCACAGCGATAGCATGATTTTTAAGCATAATATTAAAAAAGCTAAAGATATAGACAGATACCTTATTTTACTAACAAAACTAGAACGCAGTACTACACTAAGAGACTACTACAAAGACAAGATATCAAGAATGTTTAGTTGGTCTTTTGTATAAATATAAAATAATACTGCTTAGGAATTAACCATGCAAATCAGAGAATTTTCAAAACCAATTACCAGCCAGAAGCTTAACGAAGGCCTAGCTCAACAATTTGGTTACAAACTTAACCTAGAACAATTTACCGATGTTCAACTTGAAGATGCACGTAATAAACTACGTACAAAAATAAGTCAATTTGAGGTAAATGAGAGCTTTGACTCTATGCTAGAAAATCAAGAATATCAAAAAACTCGAATGTTTCTTGATGTGATCAATCAAGAAATTATGGAAAGAGAAGAAGGCAAATGCCCAGATTGTCATTGCGATCCTTGTGAGTGTGATGATGAAGACGAAGGCCATGATGATAAAATGAAAAACGAAAGCAAACTATATCCAGAAATTCTAGCAAGAAAAGCCAAGCAGCACTCTGTTCCAGACGCATGGGTTCAAAGCGCTTTAGAAAGAATTAACTTAGGCGAAAGCGACCAAGAAGAATTATCTGCAGAATTACAATTACGTTATGACTTGAATGAAGATGTAGCTAATCACATTGTATATCTAGCAGAAGGCGAAGAAGATAAAGCTGAAATCATTATGGCAACTAAAGATATGGTCGATCGTATTACAGGTTGGCTAGAAGACGTAGCTGCTATGAAAGCAGAACAGCTTTTAGAATTACAAGACTCTATAAGAGAAACAATGGGCAGTGCTACAGCACAAACTTATACCGATGCAGTAAAACCTGCACTTGAGGCAATATACGCAGCCTTAGAAACTAGTCGTCAGGGATTGTCAACAGCACTAGCAACAGTGTCGGGCGGCGAAGCACCTATGATGGGAGCACCTGCAGGCGCTCCTGAAGCCGGTGGCCTAGGAGCCGAATTGAGCGCGGCCGGTGCAGAAATGGGTGGCGCATTACCAAGCGAAGGTCCTCCAGCTGTTGAACCAGGCAGAGAAAAACGTGAAAGCGTCGACTACAGTCGTAGACTATCGATGCTTCTTAATTCAAAAAAAAAGTAATTGAAGGCCTAGATCCCTTAATAATGACATTAAGGGCTCTACAAAGTTCTGCCCGCAGGCAGGGAACATCTGCTCCAATGACATGGAAAGCCATTAATGCAACTAATGCGGGAATGGATGCTCCTGACATTGACTATGAAAGATTCGCAGCTCGTTGGGATGATCCTAATGAAGGACCATTATTAAAGCAGTTTGTTGATAGATTTGATGGCAACGGATTAGTTATCAAAACAGGCAACGGAGAAGAACTTCCCAAAGGGCCCAACAGAGAAAAAGAAATCTCTAGAATGGCAAAACGTGCTGCTCGTAAAAACCGTAAATTCGATTGACATTTAGAACAAGTAGCTATATACTTGTCCTATGACCCTCTTAACTCAAAAATATAACTATACACCAATCAACAGAGAAAGCGTAGAGGGTAAAAGACTTTACGCTACTCCTGACGGATCTAAAGTTCCTTCTGTAACAACAATACTTGATAAAACAAAGCCTAAAGAAAAAATCGAAGCACTACTAGCTTGGAAGAAACGAGTAGGCGAAGACAAAGCGCAAGCTATCGTAACTGAAGCTGCCGGCCGCGGAACTAGAATGCACAAGTTTCTAGAAGATTATATAACCAACGGTACATTAAATGAACCTGGTTCAAATCCTTATAGTAAACAAAGTCACGCAATGGCTAGACATGTAATACAAGAAGGATTAAAGAATGTTAACGAAGTTTGGGGAGTAGAAGTTCCTTTATACTTCCCAGGTCTATATGCGGGAACTACTGATGGGTGCGGAATTCACTTAGGCGACGAAAGTATTCTTGATTATAAACAAACTAACAAACCTAAAAAACAAGAGTGGATTGAAGATTACTACTTACAATTAACTGCATATGCTCTAGCACATAATGAAGTACACGGTACTAATATACGTAAAGGTGTTGTTTTAATGTGTGTTAGTCCTAAATTAAACGAGCAGTTAATTATGACTGAAGAACCTAAGTACCAAGAATTTATTTTAGAGCCTAAAGATTTTGATTATTGGGAACGGCGTTGGTGGGATAGGGTAGAGGAATACTACCGAAATAACTGATAAATATCCTATATAAAGGATATTATTATGGCAGTTGTGCAAATTTCACGAATTCAGCATCGTCGCGGTAAAGCAAATACTGGAACAGGATTTCCACAACTAGCTTCAGGCGAGCTAGGTTGGGCAGTTGATAGTCAAGAGTTGTATATTGGTAACGGTAGTGTTAGTGAAGGCGCTCCTGCTGTAGGTAATACTAAAATCCTTACACAAAACGACTTGTCTGCAACAGGAAATCTACTACAGCAGTTAAAGTACATTTATAAGGTCAATGATTCTACAATAATAACTGGACCTAGTTCATCTAATCCTGTTTCTAGACCCATACAAGAAAGATTAGATGATATTGTTACATTGAACGGATTTATTACGGCAACTGATATAGCTAACAATGATTATACTGTTGCGATACAACGTGCTGTCAATCAACTATTTTTAAACAGTAATGGTAAAGCTAGCTTAGATTCTGCTGCTGGTGCAGCTAAACGAATAGCGTTATTAGCTACTGCTGGGATATATCCTACTACTGGAACTATTTTTATTCCTAGTTATGCTACAATTAAAGGTGCTGGCCGCAATAAAACAATTATTTCATATAGTCCTAAAACAATAACAGGTTCGACTACTAATACAAGCACTGTACTCACAACAACAGCAGCATTTGTAGGGCTAGTTGGTAACACTATTACTGGTGCTGGCATTCAAGCTAATACAAAAATAGTTAGTATTGTTCCGGGAACAAGTGTCACGTTGAGTCTTCCAGCTACTTCAACACAATCTAATATTAGTTTTGTCTGTGCAGGTCCTGCTGTAAGGTTTGTCAATGATACATCTACTTATAATGCTCCGTCAGCGTATTTGTTATCAGGCAGCGGATCAATTAACACAACTGCAACTAATCAACCTCGTTTTATAGATTTAAGTGATCTTACAGTTTACACAAATACAGCAGATCAAGTAGGCATGGTGTTAGATGCTGTCAGAGACAGCGTATTTGAAAACATTTTAGTTAAAGGTGAATGGGCAAACACTCTAAATGAATCTAGTAGAGGATTAGAAATAAATTCTTTTAGCACATATTATTCAGAAAGAAATTTATTTAAAAATGTAAATGTTGATCAATTTACATACGGTGCTTATTCAAAGCGTGATATACTAAACAACAGTTTTATTGACGGTCAAATATCAAATGCTATCTACGGGTTCGCTCTAGGAAAAGATGCAGCAGGTGTACCTGGAGAAGATCTAGGATCTAGAGAAACATTTATTTCTGGATTCAAATTTTCTAATATCAAACGTCATGCTTTGCTAGTTTCAAAAGGAACTGGAAATACCATTGTAGATTGTAAGTTAACTAATGTAGGCAATGATGGCGCCGGACCAGCTAATCCAGTATATCCACAAATTTATTTTGACAACCCTACTAACCAAGCAATGAACATTATTTCAGATAGAACTGATGTTTTATCTAGTGCTACTGGTGGTGCTGTTAACGTTCCTTACCTTCCTGAAGTAACTGGTAGAGGAACATACAAGCTTTATGGAACTAAATTAGTTATGCTAGCCAGTGCCAACGACGGACTAGCTTTTATTCTGCCAGTTCCTACAACAGCGTTTGGCACACCGATTAACAGTATATCTTATGAAATTGAATATATGTACCGAAGTACACAGTATAGTTTTACAAGATCAGGTAAGATAACCATTACTGCTGATATCACATCGATACTTAATTCTCCAGGACTTTTACCGGTTGGCATTCAAACTGCTGACGATTATGTGTTTGCCGGTACAGACAGTGTAATTACAGGAACTACTACAACTTCAACAGCAATAACATTTACTGGAAAGTTACGAACAACTACCGGAACACTTTACACAGGTGCCGGTGGCCAAGTGCCGGGCTCGATTGGAGTCTTCTACACCAATTCGTTAGCTAGTGATTCTGGAACTTTTTATTACACCTACACCGCAGTCTTCTAAACCAAAGCCCTAGACTATAATAAAAACTACGTGTATAATTTAATTCTTAATTGAGATAAGAATTAACAGATAACAAAATACCGTTTAATCTTAATGATTTGACGGTATTTTCCTTATTACAAATAAGATCACTTAAGGTTGTAATGAGCAATAAATACTTTCAAATTACTTCCTTAACTTAAGAATAAAAATGAACAAAATAACTGTAATAAAAAGAAATGGAAACAGAGAGCCACTGACAATTGAAAAGTGGCAAACACAGATAGCTAAAGTCTGTAGCGGTATTGCTGATGTTAGTCAATCAATGATTGAAATCAAAAGCCAGCCTCATTTTTATGATGGCATTACTACTAGAGAAATTGATGAAATTACACTTAGAGCGATTGTTGATCTAATTGATGTTGAACAAAATCCAGATGTAGGACATGTAAATTATCAACATGTAGCTGGAAAGCAACGATTGAGCATGTTGCGTAAAGATGTTTATGGCAGTTATGATCCTCCTCGCCTATATGAAATCGTAAAACGAAATATTGAAGTAGGATTGTATACTCCAGAACTACTTACTTGGTATTCAGAAGATGACTGGAACAAGATGGACGAGATCATAGATCACGAAAAAGACGAATTGTACTCGTATGCAGCCATTGAACAGTTAATTGAAAAATATCTAGTTCGTAATCGCGCTACTAAAGAAATTTACGAAACACCACAGGTACGTTATGTAATCGCTGCGGCAACAGTGTTTCATAAAGAAGAGCCTAATTCAGCTCGTATGCGCTACATAAAGGAATATTATAATGCAGCTTCTGACGGATTGTTTACTCTCGCTACTCCTGTGCTTGCAGGGTTGGGTACTCCTACAAAGCAATTTTCATCCTGCGTTCTCATTCGCAGTGATGATGATCTCGACAGTATCTTTGCTTCGGGCGAGATGATGGCCAAGTATGCCAGTAAACGTGCGGGGATCGGATTGGAGATCGGTCGACTACGCCCACTGGGCTCCCCAATTCGCGGTGGCGAAATCATGCATACTGGTATGATTCCTTTTCTAAAGAAGTGGTTTGGAGATTTACGTAGTTGCTCACAAGGAGGCATTCGTAATGCAAGTGCTACAGTATTTTACCCTATTTGGCATCATCAGTTTGATGATCTTATTGTACTTAAAAACAATCAAGGAACAGAAGAAACCCGAGTCCGTCATATGGATTATGGGGTTGTGTTGTCGAGTTTCTTCTGGAGACGATTCCGAAACAAAGAAAATATAACATTTTTTGATCCAAACGAAGTGCCAGATTTGTATGAAGCTTTTTACAAAAACAGTAGTTTGTTTGAAGAACTATATGTAAAATATGAAAAGCGTAAAGATTTACGCAAAAAAACTATGAGTGCCGAAGAAGTATTTAAAAGCGGCATATTAAAGGAGCGAACTGATACAGGTCGTATCTATTTGGTGTTTATTGATAATGTAATTAATCAAGGGCCATTTGATACCGATTATCATACTATCTATCAGTCAAACTTATGCTGTGAAATACTTTTACCTACTAAACCTTTTAAGCGCCTCGATGATGCTGATGGCAGGATCGCTTTGTGTACTCTTGGGAGTATCAATTGGGGAGCTTTCAGGAACCCAGAGGATATGCGCCGTGCTTGTAGGATATTACAGCGTAGTCTCTGTAATATACTTGATTACCAAGATTTCTTAAGCATTCAAAGTAAACTATCAAATGATGAAATACAACCTTTAGGAATTGGTGTAACTAATCTAGCCTATTGGCATGCTAAAAGAGGATTAAAGTATGGAGAGAAAGACGCTCTTGGAGAAGTTAAGAGCTGGATGGAACATCAGGCATTTTACCTCACCGAAGCCACAGTTGAACTGGCCAAGGAAAGAGGAAAGTGTAAAGACTCTGATAAAACTTGGTATGGACGTGGAGTATTCCCGTGGGAAAGACGTGCCCAGGGAGTAAATGAATTAACTGAGTTTTCTCCCGAACTTGATTGGGAAACGTTACGTAAGGAGATGAAACAACATGGTGTTAGAAATGCAACGCTTATGGCCATTGCTCCTGTTGAATCTAGTTCTGTGGTCATTAATAGTACTAATGGCATTGAAATGCCTATGTCTCTCATATCAACAAAAGAAAGCAAAGCAGGAAGCTTCACACAGGTTGTTCCCGAATATAATAAGTTAAAATCTAAATATCAATTAATGTGGGAACAGCAAGATTGTGTTGGCTATATAAAAACAGCAGCAGTATTAGCTGCCTATGTTGATCAATCTATTAGTACTAACACTTTTTATAACCCTGCACATTTTGCTGAAAGAAAAGTGCCAACTACATTAATTGCTAAAAATTTAATGCAAGCACATATCTGGGGTATCAAAACGTTTTATTACAGTCTTATTAATAAACAAGGTGCAAAGATATCTAACGAAGTACCTGCTGAAGTAAACGGTTTCCATGTTGCCGGATTAAACGGTCATGAGGTACATGTAGAGTTGACCGATGACGATTGCGAGGCCTGCAAGCTATGAGCGAAATAGTACACATTGAAACAAACAGAAGAAAGCGAATTTATCAAATATTAGAATCGTACGGAGTTAAAGAAAAAATCTTGATAGATAATGAAGCAGAAGAAATGATATACAATGCTCTTCAACAGTCCGATATTGAAGAAGTTTTTATAGACAACGAAGGCGGATTAGTAATCCATTATTCAGGTAATACAAAATGAGCAAGCAACAGTATAATTTAAACACAAAGACAGACTACACAAATCGTAAGATGTTCCTCGATCCAGCAGGTCCAGTAACCATACAGAGATTTGAAGAAGTCAAATACAATAAGATCGCAGACTTCGAAAAAACAGCACGTGGTTTCTTTTGGGTACCAGAAGAAATTAGTCTTGCCAAAGATGCAAATGATTTTAAGGATGCATCGGATGCAGTCAAGCATATCTTTACTAGTAACCTGTTACGTCAGACTGCTTTGGACAGTCTTCAAGGACGTGGCCCAAGTCAAATCTTTACTCCAGTAGTAAGTCTTCCAGAACTAGAAAGTCTTGTCTATAATTGGACATTCTTTGAAACTAATATTCATAGCCGCAGTTATAGTCACATCATTCGTAACATCTACAACGTGCCTAAAGAAGTATTCAACACTATCCATGATACTGAAGAAATTGTAAATATGGCATCTAGTGTTGGTAACTATTATGAAAAGTTACATCAAATTAATTGCGCCAAAGAACTAGATGGATATGTTGCAGAAGAAGATCACATTAAGGCAATTTATCTAGCACTACATGCAAGCTATGCTTTAGAAGCATTCCGCTTTATGGTTAGCTTTGCTACAAGCCTAGCAATGGTAGAAAACAAAATCTTTATTGGTAACGGCAACATCATCAGCCTTATCTTACAAGATGAGCTTCTACATAAAGGTTGGACTGCTTGGATGATCAATCAAGTTGTCAAGGAAGATCCTCGTTTCGCTAAAGTAGCACACGAATGCCAAGAAGAAGTTTTACAAATTTATCGTGATGTTATTGCTGAAGAAAAAGCTTGGGCCGATTATCTGTTTAAGAAGGGCCCTGTTATTGGCCTTAATGCTAACATCCTAAAAGATTTTGTTGATTACACAGCAGTTGGTGCATTAAAAGACATCAATATCAAATATTGGAATCCTGCTCCAAAGAGTACACCAATTCCTTGGTTTAACAAACATAGTGATACTAGTAAGAAACAAACTGCACTACAAGAAAACGAATCAACTAACTATGTTATTGGTGTTATGAGTGACGCCATTGACTATGATAAATTACCAGCAATTTGAAAGGAAAAATAATGAACAAAGCTGTTATATGGAGTAAATATCATTGCCCTTATTGCGATCTAGCAAAAGCATTATTAAAATCTAAAGGGATTGAGTTCGAAGAACGTAAAATTGGCGACGGATATACTAAAGAAGAATTATTAGAAGCTGTACCAACCGCTCGAACAGTACCTCAAATTTTTATTGATGGTAAATTGATCGGCGGTTATACAGAATTGCAAAAGTATATCATGGAATCAATGGAACCACAAAGTACATTTTAAAGGAATAATATGTTAATTGATAAAGGCGTAACAGAAGGCGAAGTTATTACACTAAAACTTACAAGCGGTGAAGAAATTGTTGCAAAACTAGTAGAAGACGGTCCTGTTTATTATAAATTAAGTCGTCCTATGGTCATAGGAATGGGTCCAAAAGGTCCTGGTCTTATGCCTTATCTGTTTACAGTACATCCTGACAAAGATATTAAAATTGCCAAAGGAACTGTAACTGTTGCTGAAGCTACTGATAAACAATTTGCCGATCAGTTTGTTGAACAAACAACAGGAATCAAACTAGTATAATGCCTAAAGTAGCTAGAGACGGCGATCCTACAACTACAGGTCACGGTTGTGATACAACAACGACCGTGACTGGACCGTCTGCTAATGTTTTTGCCAATAATATTGGTGTTGAAAGAAAAGGTGATCCTACATCATCTCATACTATTAACTCTGGTAATAACTGTATTCCACATGCAGCAGTTATAAATGTAGGTTCTGGCAATGTATATGTGAATAATAAATCAATTGCTCGTGTAGGAGACAGCACCGACGGGGGTTCTATAACAAATGGATCCCCAACTGTTTTCGCCAATGGTTCTTGACATATATCACGAATACAACTACACTATCTAAGTCTACATAATTATTAGACAAGGAGAATTATTATGGCACAAAACAGATATTCAGAATTTACAGCAATTGTAGAGGCAATGGAAGGCGACTTTGAAAAGTTTTACGATAAAGAAGTTGGCGCCGCCGGAACTAGAGTTCGTAAACACTTACAAGAACTTGCTAAACTCTGCAAAGACGTTAGAAACGATGTTACGGCAGTTAAAAATGCTCGTAAAGAATCAAAATAATCTTAGATAAATATCCATATAACCAAGGAAAACTATCATGCCTAGTCCTAGAAGAGTGAGTCAAATTCTTAAAGGTAAAAAACCACCTAAGCCAAAAACAGTAAATGCTATGGCTAAACGTGCTAGTACAAGGAAGAAAAAATAATGGGACGCCTTGTTCGTAAACGAGGTGCAAAAGTTAAGGCAGCTTCTAGGGCTCGTGACTCTAGGAGGAAAAAGAAGTAAATGGCCTATTCAACAAAGGTGATTGATCATTATGAAAATCCCCGTAACGTTGGTAGTTTTGACAAGTCCGATACTAACGTTGGTACTGGTATGGTTGGCGCACCTGCTTGCGGCGACGTAATGAAGTTACAGATAAAAGTAGATGATGTTACTGGCATAATTACAGATGCGAGATTTAAAACGTATGGATGTGGTTCGGCAATTGCAAGCAGTTCTCTTGTTACAGAATGGGTCAAAGGTAAAACACTTGACCAAGCAGGAAGCATTAAGAATAGTGAGATTGCAACAGAACTTGCCCTTCCTCCGGTCAAAATACATTGTAGCATATTAGCCGAGGACGCTATTAAAGCCGCAATAGAAGATTATAGAAAGAAGCATGATAACGCTAACTGAAGCGGCCTCTAAAAAAATTAAGTTACAATTAAAAAAACGAGGCAAAGGGTTAGGTATCAGGATAGGTGTTAAAACTACAGGTTGTTCTGGACTTGCTTATGTTCTTGAGTTTGTAGACAACGTTTATGACGGTGATCATATTTTTGAATCAAACGGTGTTTATGTTTATGTTGATGCAAAAAGTATAGCCTACTTAACTGGCATTGAAATGGACTGGGTACGAAATGGATTAAACGAAGGTTTTGAGTTTCGAAACCCAAATGAACGAGATCGTTGCGGCTGCGGTGAAAGTTTTAGAGTATGACAGCATATTGGTCTAGAGAAGATACACAACATTGGATTAACCAATTAGAACATCGAATAGAAGATATAGATTATTACCTTAATGAAACTGTAAAATGGTGTGAAATAAATGACATCTATTTAGATCAACAGGTATTTGCCTGTATGATGATGACAGTAGTTTGGGTCAGCAATATGCGTAACGAACCTATCTCAAAAAGAGAAGCATATGAAATTTTGGGAATAGAAGATTGGTATAAAGCTCCAGATGAACCTTTTGAACTAGGAGAAAAATATCAAGGTTGGGATTTAGAACCTCTACTCTGGGCTGTGCTGGACAAATTTTAATTGACAAAATTCAAAAGTTAAAGTACAATTATACTGTTATTTTAACTTTTGGAGACTATTTTGAGTATGCATCTTGAAGGTCCTTGGCTAAGCACTACTGGCAAGCGTAAAGGCAAGCAAAAATTTCGAAATGCAGAAGAAGCCCGTAAATCTCGAGAATTAGCCGAATCTTGGGAACGGTTGCTCAAAAAGCATAATGTTGAACAATCGGAACGTAAACGGATACAGGCTCTTTCTGCTCCAGTTATGCTATCTGCTAAGACTTATATAAGAGATACTGGCCCCCGTATTCCTAGCCTTAATGGCGGAACTGATATGAGTCCAGCTGTACTCAAACCGAGACCAGTTTATACAGGCACTAAAATCAAAGGTATTGGTACCATGCATAAAAGCAATGCAGTACCTATTTTTAGTGACGAAGAAGCGCAAGATATTGCAAAAATGCGTAGATAACTTAAAAATAGTTTTTATCCTGTTAATCATAAGGATAACTACTTGTTTGTACTCAAAAAAATGGAGACTATGACACATACTAAAATGTTAAAACTTGAGCTTTCAAGCTCACCCCAGCGTAAAGGAGGACTAAAAATGATACGCATAATCCAAGCTGTTCTGTTTGCCCTAGTGCTATTTGCCGGGTGGACAGTTGCTGTCAAAGCTGTAGACTATAAGTTTGAAAAGTTGCAGGAAATTCGCACACAAGCTAGTCCAGTGACAGCACAAATGAGGCAACGACAATTAGATTGTCTTGCTAGAAATATTTACTTTGAAGCCGGCGGAGAGCCTTTTGAAGGCAAAGTTGCTGTGGCACAAGTAACAATTAATAGAACTGAAAGCGGACAATTCCCTAGTGATATTTGTCAAGTAGTTTATCAAAAGAACATTGTCTATGAAAAAGTACTTTGCCAATTTAGTTGGTACTGCCAACAGGCCAGTGTTAAAAAGCCTATGAATGGGCCTATCTACACAGAGTCTATGGAAGTTGCTAAAAAAGTTCTTTTAGAGAACTTTAGATTACCTGCTCTAAAGGATGCACTATATTTTCATGCGGATTACGTTAATCCTAAATGGAACAAGAAACCAGTTGCCAAGATTGGCCGACATATTTTTTATAATTGATTGGAGTTAACATGAGCACAGAAGAAACTAAACCGGGATTCAAACAATTTTTTGATATCAATCTTTGGATTGAGAGTGTAAAAACTCATGCTCCTAGATTAAGTGCAGAGACAATAGGCTGGATTGCAGTAATTCTACTACACTTAGCTACTATCCCTACAATGTTTGCTGTCCTTACGGGACTAACAGAAAAGATGCCGCCGGTCGATCTAGTGTTGTTTAGCTGGGTTGGATTGTTTTGCTTTTTCTTAAAAGCTACAATTCAAAAAGATTTGCTTAATATTGTTACAATCGGTTTAGGCTTCTTTGTTCAAGCGGCTGTGCTAGCTCTAATTGTGTTCAAATAACACTAAATATTAGATAACTTAGGAGCATAAAATGCCATCAGGATTTCAGCAAGATTTAAATCAATTACAGCCTGTAATGTACAGAGTAGTTGTAACAATGGGCGGCGGCACAGCAACGTGGCCAACTGCCGATGGAAATAATAACGGCGGTGTAACACCAAACAGTTCGGACAGTTTTAGCACTGCTAATTTGCCAACTACTTTAGTCAAAGCAAAAGCTCGTGCTAGAGGAAATATGCGTTTCCGTAATATTGTCAATCGATTGACAGGATTAGCAGACTGCCAGATACATGATATTACTATAACAGAAGCTAATGCAGATGCCCAAGCAACAAGTTTATCTTTTACTGTTAAGTACGAAAGAGATGCAGGGTTAATTGCTGCCTGCGGAGCAACTACATTTACACCTACAACAGGCGGCGCAGTGACTATTGACTCGAATGCCAAAGCACTTCGTTTTGCAGTTGCAAATGGAATTGCAGACGCTACAACAGCTTCAATGAGAGTGTATGACCCAGTTAATATTGTAGATACACAGACTACAATTACAGTAGCGGCCCCAGATACGTTAGCAGACATTTATGATGATGTTACTGTTACATTAATCGACGAATCAACACTACTTGATTAATCACTTATGATTTTGGCTTGGTTATTACTCTTAACAGGGTTAATCATATCAGCCGTTGCAATCTACTACTCAGTAGTGGGGTTGGCGGCTATTTTCTCCGCGGCAGTTATTCCCATTTATATTATGGGAGGCAGTTTAGAAGTTGCTAAGTTAGTCTGTGCCAGTTGGTTAAAAGCTAACTGGGAACGTGCTCCGTTATTAATGAAAACATACATGACCACTGCGGTCTTTGTGTTAATGTTTATAACTAGCATGGGCATTTTTGGATTCTTAAGTAAAGCACACACAGATCAAAACCTAGTAAGCGGCGATGTTCTAGCAAGGATTTCAGTATATGATGAAAAAATTAAAACTGAAAGAGAAAATATTGAATCTGCTAGAAAATCTTTGGCCCAATTGGATGCACAAGTTGACCAAAGACTTTCCAGAGGTAATACTGAACAAGGTGCCGAACGAGCAGTTCAAATCCGTAGGCAGCAACAAACAGAAAGAACAAGATTACAACGTGATATTACAAACTCACAGAGTAATATTGCTCAATTACAATCCGAACGAGCTCCTATTGCTGCCGAAATCCGTAAAGTCGAAGCAGAAGTTGGCCCAATCAAATACATTGCCAAGTTAATTTACGGCGATAACCCGGATCAAAATTTACTAGAAAAAGCAGTCACGTGGGTTATTATTCTTATTGTAGCTGTGTTTGACCCGTTAGCAGTTATTATGTTATTAGCTGCACAAATGACATTTGGTTGGATTTTTGAACAACGAAAAAAACAAAAAGAAACACCAATAGAACAAGAAGTTCCCGACGACGGTTTTAAATTTTTAGCAGAAGAAAAAGATTTATACCCAGACGAAAAGAAAGAGCCAGCGCCTCATCATCCTGACACACATCCGTATCTTAGAAAAGGATTTGTTTATCCCAAAGACTGGGAATTTACAAAACCGCTAGTGGCCAAGACCGAAGAAATTCAAGATTCTAAACCAGATGAACCAAATACAGATACATACAAGCACACAGAGACCGTCGTCGAACAAACACTGCCAGCTGACCAAGGAGGTGACCAAACAGCAGCAGAGCAACCAAAGGAGGTAGAAGCTTTACCACCAACAGAACAAGACGACTCAAAAAAAAAGAGCTACATGACCAAAGATCAAGAAGGGAAGTTACAGATCAAGAACCGATTGTAGAATATGTGCAAAATGCTGAACAGCAATCACCTTCTTCTATTTGGTCATCTATATATAAAAGACTAGAAGCTAAACCAATTGACGAATTGTATGTAGCTTATTCTAAAGGATGGTTTGATACATTAGAAGTCGATAAAGATCTTGAACCTGAGCTTTATGAATTTGTCGAGTTGGTTAAAAATGACAGTCCGAGATTTAATAATTATAGTAAAGATAAATTAACATACTTTGCAAGAAGGGTATATGAACTTAGGAAAGATAACAGTAATAACGCCTCCTGATAAACTGTTTAATTTAACATTAGGTTATCTATTAGTAAAACCATCAATACATGTTAAACAACAGTTTCAAACAATTCTTAGTAAAAGTGTTGATGATATTAATGTGTTCATTTACGATGAAGAAGAAAGTGACATAGAATGGCTTTTAGATGTAGCTCAACAGGCAGATGTCATTATTGTAGATATTGATAACTGCGATGTTTTAACTAGGCAATTCGCTATGTTACTTTTAATTCAAAATAATACACACTATATTACAACAGATGAAGTAACTCCCTATAATCTAATTTCAAAAAACAGAATTTATAATCTTGATTGGATTGTAGAACAACTAAAAACAGAAGAAGATGACGATGAGGAAAATGATGAATCACATAATTAAAGGCACTACAGTCTACGTCAAAGACGGTGAGGACATCAATAGAGCACTTAAGAGATTTAAAAATAAAGTAGAAGAATCTGGAGTTCTTAATACATTAAGAGAAAAAGAATTCTATGAAAAGCCTACATCTGAGCGCAAACGTAAAGCAGGCGCTGCCAAAGCACGTTGGCGCAAGCAGAAAGAAAAAGACTCTTTACCACCGAAATTATATTGACATTAATCTGAATTTGCGTTATAATCAACTGTTGTAAAATACAGAAAGGTTAGAATGCCAAATTCAGATATAATGATTGATTTAGAAACACTTGCTACGTCTACCGATGCAGTAATTTTAACCATAGGGGCAGTTAAATTCGATCCTTTTGGAAATGATGTTTCAATGCCTGCTATGGAAAGCTTTTATGTTAAAGTAGACATAGATAGTTGTGATAGAATTGGATTAGTTGCATCTGACGATACTATTGCTTGGTGGGCACAACAAGGCAAAGAGGTACAAGAAGAAGCGTTTGGCACAGAAGATAGAGTTGATATTAAAGATGCTATGGATCAACTTTATAAGTTTTGTTGGGGTGCTAAACGTGTATGGTCAAACGGAGCAGCCTTTGATATTCCAATTTGTGAAACTGCATTTAAAAGATTAAACAAATCTATCCCGTGGAGTTATTGGCAAGTTCGAGATGTTAGAACTGCATTTGATTTAGGAATAAATCCTAATCGGCCTCCGGTAACAGCACACCATGCATTGCAAGATGCTTGGAATCAAGCTGTAGGAATACAAAACGTATACAATACTTTAAGGACTTGCACTAGCACTTCTGGACAGTATATTACACCATTTTCAAAAGAAAAATAATTTTTTTAGAAATAAATAAGTATGTACTAAAACGCCGTAAGGGTTTAGTATAAGGGCAGCGTCCCAAAATTACTCGCTTTACAAGGAGAATATTATGAGTAAAATTATTGGTATCGATCTCGGTACGACAAATAGCTGTGTAGCAATTTTAGAAAACGGAATTGCTAAAGTAATTGAAAACAGCGAAGGTGCAAGAACAACACCGTCAATTATTGCATATACAGATAAAGAAATTCTAGTAGGTGCAACAGCAAAGCGACAAGCAGTAACAAACCCCAAGAACACAATCTATGCAGCTAAACGTTTGATTGGACGTAAGTTCGAAGAACAAGCTGTGCAAAAAGATATTGACCTAATGCCTTACAAAATTGTCAAAGCAGACAACGGTGATGCTTGGGTTGAAGCCAACGGACAAAAACTAGCACCTCCGCAGATCAGTGCAGAAGTTCTTCGCAAGATGAAAAAGACTGCTGAGGATTATCTTGGTCAAGAAGTTACTAAAGCAGTTATTACAGTTCCAGCTTATTTTAATGACAGTCAGCGTCAAGCAACTAAAGATGCTGGTAAGATTGCCGGACTTGAAGTACTACGCATTATCAACGAGCCAACTGCGGCTGCTCTAGCCTATGGAGTTGATAAAGCAGATAAGAAAGATCGTAAAGTTGCAGTTTACGACTTAGGTGGTGGTACATTTGATATTTCAATTATTGAAATTGCTAATATCGATGGCGATAAACAAATTGAAGTTCTTTCTACTAACGGAGATACATTCTTAGGTGGTGAAGATTTTGACCAAGCTATTATGGATTATCTTGTTGATGAGTTCAAGAAAGACAACGGCGTTGATCTTAAAAAAGATATGCTGGCATTACAGCGCCTAAAAGAAAGCGCTGAAAAAGCAAAGATCGAATTATCTAGCGCCCAAAGCACAAGCGTTAACTTGCCATACATTACAGCTGATGCAAGTGGTCCTAAACACATGAATGTAACTATTACTCGTGCTAAGTTTGAAGCAATGGTAGAACAACTAATTGAACGCAGTATCGAGCCATGCAAGATCGCTATGAAAGACGCAGGTGTTACAGCCGCTGACATCGACGAAGTTATTCTCGTTGGTGGACAAACACGTATGCCTAAGGTACAAGAAGCAGTTGAAAAGTTGTTTGGCAAGACTCCACGCAAGGATGTCAACCCAGACGAGGCAGTTGCCGCCGGTGCAGCCATTCAAGGCGCTGTTCTAGCAGGCGACAAGACTGACGTTCTATTGCTAGACGTTACTCCGTTGAGCCTAGGTATTGAAACAGTTGGCGGTATTATGACCAAACTGATTGCTAAGAATACAACTATTCCTACTAAGGCTAGCCAAACATTCTCAACAGCAGAAGACAACCAGCCAGCAGTTACAATTAAAGTAGCACAGGGCGAGCGAGACTTGTTCAAGTACAATAAAGCACTTGGCGAATTTAACCTAGACGGTATTGCTCCTGCCCCACGTGGTATGCCGCAGATTGAAGTTACTTTTGACATCGATGCCAACGGTATCATGAAGATCAGTGCTAAAGATAAGAACACTGGCAAAGAAAACAATATCACAATTAAGAGTGACAGTGGTTTAACTGAAGCCGAAATACAGCGTATGGTTAAAGAAGCTGAAGAAAATGCAGAAGCTGATAAGAAAGCTAAAGATCTTATTGAAGCACGTAATCAAGCAGAAAGCACAAGGCATTCGCTAAACAAAGATTTTGATGAAGTTAAAGATCAATTAACTGAAGAAGAAAAAACAGCATACGAAACTGCAAGAAGTAACCTTGACGAATCAGTTAAAGGAGAAGAAATTGAAAAGATTCAAGAAGCAGTCTCTAAGTTGTTCGAAAGCGCATCTGCTATTATGACCAAGAAACAGGCAGCAGAAACAGCTAAACAAGCTAAACAATCTGAAAACGGCGAAACAGTTGTTAATGCTGATTTCAAAGAGGTTTGACTTACACACAGACAGTAGTATAATAAAAACGTAGGGTGCCGATAGTCGGGCCCTACTAAGTTCTTGCTTAATTTAAGGAGAAAATAAAATGACACAATTAAGAACTATTGATGCGGCAGCTCTTGCCAATTTAAACAGAGCACTTGTAGGTTTTGATCGTATTTTCAACGATCGTTTCTTTAACAGTCACCAAAACGGTAACTATCCTCCACATAATATTGTCAAATACAGCGACGATACCTATGGTATTGAAGTTGCAGTTGCAGGCTTTATGAAGGAAGAAATTACAGTTGAAGTCGACCAAGATCAACTAACAATCCGCGGTGTAAAAAATCGTCCTGGCGAAAGCGCTGGCCAAGTTGAATATTTACACAGGGGAATTGGCACAAGAGATTTTGAACAAACATTTACTCTAGCTGAGTACATGGAAGTTGTTGGAGCTAAAGTCGATAATGGAATGCTATACATAGATATTAAACGTTTAATTCCAGAAGCACTAAAGCCTCGACAAATTGAGATTAAATAAGTGTAAATAATCAAGGGGGAGGAAACTCCCCCACTCTTAAAGAGAATCTAATGGCAACCGACATTAAAATTGATGAAAAAATTAAAATTAAAGTAACTGAACCTAAACGTTGGAAAGTTATTTTACTAAACGATGACACTACTCCGATTGATTTTGTAATATCATTGTTAATTGAAGTTTTCAAACATAGTAATGACACTGCAAGAGATATAACTGTACAAGTCCACGAGCAAGGTGCAGGTATTGCAGGAACTTATAGTTTTGAAATTGCAGAAGCTAAAGCAGTAGAGGCAACTAATCTTGCCAGATCAAATGGATATCCACTTCAGATTAAATTAGAGGAAGAATGAGTCTAAAAGAACTAACATCAGCTAAACATAGGGAAGCTGAAGAAACACCTTTTATGAAGGCAGTGTTCGCAAAAACACTGCCTTTTGATTTATGGGCTGACTGGACTTATCAAAAATGGTTATTTTATCATAGTATTGAAGGTGCAGCAGGATCTTGCGGATTATTAAGTGATTTGCCAGATATTCGCAGAGCATTCTATTTGTACTGTGATTATCAAGAAATGACTGATGGCAAAATGCCGCACAAACACAGGCAGTCTGCTATAGATTATCACAACTATATCCTAAGTATTGCTAAAGAACCAAATAAAGTTATGGCACATTTGTACACATGGCATATGGGTGATATGTTTGGTGGACAAATGATTAAAAAAATTGTTCCAGGGCCCCATAGGAACTTAGAATTTGCTGATACTAAATTACTAATTAATAACATTAGAGCTAAATTAGATGATAGTATGGCAGAGGAGGCTAATATCGCTTTTGATTGGGCTATTAAAATGATGAAGGATCTATACAATGGAGAGTAATGTTTGGAGCACTCTAATCGATATAGAAAGATATTTTGAAAGTAAATTTTATGCGACAGGTAGTATTATATTTGAACCCGGAATGGATCGTTTTAATCAGCCAGGTTGGGTCAACAAAGTATGGGCTAGTAGCATTTATCGTAGAGCACATATCGATGTAGTCGATGCAAGAGAAACTAGAGGCTTGTGGATGATGCATTGCTGTGTTTTCCCACATACTCATAATCCTGCTCCTATATTTGGATTTGATGTTATAGCAGGTAAGAACAAAATTACCGGATGTTTCTATGATTTTAGTCCTACAGTAGATAGCGAACATCCTATGATAGATTGGTTTGCAGATCAAGCAAGAAATCTTGACTGGAATAAAGTTAGAAAACTTCCAGACTGGGCTGAACGTATTTTTAGTCCGTTTATGATAGCTGCTGGCAATGTGCAAGACGAAGAAGAACTAGCACAAATTTTATCTATAGCTAAAAAAGGCATAAATTTTTATTTAGATGAAGTTGGATCTACAAATAAAACTGCTGAAAGAATTAGCAGTGTAGTTGATGCACAGAATTATTACGCACAGAATCAAAAACAAAATCCACACACTCCACGAGTTATGACTAGTCTAGGGTTAAACGAGGAAGATGTTAAGGTATTCATACAAGATTGCCTCTTTCCCGAAATAACTAAATATTAGACTATGCGAATAATCGATGTAATTTCAGAAGCTAGCATCTTCACGAGAAAAGACAAGTACACCTACGGGCATAAAGTTAGAGTAGGGGTAAATTCTGCTAAAGGAAATGCTTTATTTCAAGCTATTTCAGCTCAAATTCCAGCATTTGACCCAACTGAAGACCTTGAATGGATTAAACCAGAGTCTAATGCCAACGGCGTAATCCCCCCAAAGGGAACCCCAGTTGTACAATTTGGCACCGGAACTACTCAACGCCATTTTAAGCGTCCTAATAATACCTATCTTACCATTGCAGGAACAGATAATTCTATACAAAGCGGACTAGTACACGCACCAGGACAAAAAGGTAGTACTGAAAAGAACGTAGGAGATTTGTCCGAACCTGTATTAAGTGCTGCTGTTGTAGCTAAACTAATCAAACGCGGGCATGACAATGTTGAAGACATAACCAATGAAGATGTTATTCATTGTTTAAATTCTGCTATCGCTAACGGTGAAAATACCTTTACAGTTTCTGATAAGAATAGTACTATAGCTGACGAAATCAAGTTTACTATTTCTGTAAGAGAGCCTACTAAATTATTCATGCAAAGTCCTGAATTTTGGGAAACTTACGGACCTTTGCTACCAAGTGCTGTACACTATGCTAATAGCGGACAAATTGACAGATATGCCAATTACTTTTATAAAAATGGAAAAGTAGATACGATTTGGATTAAAAGCGATGGCATGAGTGCTCAGAAAGAAAAGAAAACTGACATCGAAGCATTTGTTAAAAAGGTCGACGGAACTGTAGAACCATTAAAACATCTTAAGCTAAGTCTAAAAGCTGGTAGTAGCCAATTTGGCCAACAAGGAGCAGGGTCGCTAACTTCAGATGTTACTAGTACTAAAGGTGTATGGCAAAGCACTGTAAACTTCTTTGGACCGTTTGGCGTACCTATAGATCAACCAAAAAGAGCCCCTAAGAGCAAAGTTGAATTTTGGGTTAAAGCTTATAAACAAGCAGCAGCACATCTTAAATCAGAGTTAAAAGGAACAAGTGCTAGAGCAGCAGCGGGAGTAATTTCAAGGATTACTAATGTTATATTACATCATGCTACTAAAGGTGAGCCGGATGTTAGATTAGTACAACTAGGAAGAAAAGGTGTTAGTACTGTCCATAGCTTTAGAAATTTGGAACAAAAATTAATAGCACAAAATATCGATCTTACTGCTTCTTATAGAGAAGGTACTAGTAATAATTGGGAACCTAGACCTGAAATAAACATTTTTGATAAAAATTCAGGAAAGAGTTTAATTAAGTTAGGTTATCATGCAACTGGGGATAACAAGAAGATTTGGAATGCGATTACCATGGAGCCATTATTAGCCGAATTAACTACCATGTCAGTGAAACAAAAACCAACAGTACAGGCAACACCAGCTCCGCAACCACAACAGCAAACTCAAGAACCAGAAGCACCGGTGGTGCCTAGTATATTAAAAGGCCCCAAAGTTAATAAACTACAGGGTACTACAATGGCACCTGTAGATCAACAAGAAGAACCTGTTGAACCATCTTCGGTAACAACATCTAGAGTATGAAGATAGATGGCGTTCAATTTGATAATGTAACTATCACTAGCTGTCCGCACGGGGAAGTATTATTTGATACACCCGGAACATATTCTTGGACAGTTCCTCCAGGAGTAACATCGATTAGTGCAGTTGCTGTCGGAGGTGGCGGCAGCACTACCAGTGCCGTCATCAACGGTGGCGGAGGCGGAGGCGCATTAGCATATGCTAATAATTTTTCAGTTACTCCCGGAGATGTTTATAATATAGATGTAGCAACTAGTGGTGCAGACAGCTTTGTTTTACTAGCTAATCCTCCGAACACAATAATTGTCTTTGCAGGTGGTGGCCTGGCCGCTACTGGCAATACCGGTGGTGCCGGAGGATCGGTTGTAACTGGTACAGGTGGTGCTGGCGGAAACGGTGGCAGCGGCAGCAATAGTAGTGGCGGCGGAGGTGCTGGCGGATATAGTGGAACCGGCGGCACTGGAGGAGCACCAGGCGGTAACGGGACAGCCGGCGCAGGCGGAGGAGGTGGTGGCGGCGCAGGCGTCAGTGGAGGGCCTGCTGGTGGGGGTGGAGGTGTTGGAGTCTATGGCCTTGGCGGCAACGGTACTGGTGGAATTGCAGGGGTAACATTATATCGAGGAGGTGGCGGCAGTGGTGGTTTTGGCAGCCCGAGTCTTCCTGGAGGAAAATATGGCGGTGGTAGCAGTGGCGGTGTTGTGTCTAATGGAGGTACAGGTGCCGTAAGAATTATTTGGCCAGGAACTACTAGACAGTTTCCAAGTACAAATGTTGGAAGAATAGTCAACTACGGTGATAGTATACCATATCCTCTAGAAATGCACCTAGACGCTTCTAATCCTAGTAGTTTAATTGCAGGTAACACTAGTTTTTTTGACCTTAGCGGTAATGGTAACAATGCCAATTTTGCCAGTGGAGCTAATATAGTCGGACCTGGAATTTCCTTTAACGGGAGTCAGCAAGGATTTTTTGGAGATAAATTAGGCATCATAGCCGGCGGAAATTTTAGTGTAGGTGTTTGGTTTAGATTTCCTACACTGCCCAACGCAGAAAGATGGATACTTGGCAGAAAAACAACAACCGGAAATACCGGTGATTGGGCCATAAGAACTAACGCTTCGAATCAATGGGCATTCACGTTAGGCAGTCAAAGTTCAAATGGCGGAGCAGGCGGAGTTATACCTGCTAACACATGGTATCACGTTACTGTTACTGTTTCCAGTGGTGGCAATGTAATACAGTATATTAATGGCGTAGCAGGATCTCCTAACGGATTCTCAACTCCGGTTACATCTCCAGCAGGATTCGCATACCTTGCCTATGATGGCACTAATTTTACAGCAGTAGATATTGGAGAATGTTTTTTCTACAGAAGAATACTGTCTAGCGCAGAAGCAATTCAAATTTACAACAATACCCGTTGGAAATATTCTTAAGCTAGGTGAAATACTATACTAAATAAGTGCGTATGGAAATACTAGCACTTTTACTTTTATTACAAATCAAGCACTGGTATGCTGACTTCAAAATACAGACTTACATGCAGACTGTTAAAAAAGGAGTTTGGCTACACCCCACTGGTATAAGTCATAGTCTAGATCACGTTTGGACTACTCTAGTTGCTCTGCTTGTTTTTTCTTTTTTTCACTATCTTTCTGCACCGGCTATTTTAATAATAGCAGTAATAGAAGGCATTTTGCACTATACGATAGATTTTGTTAAAGTCAAGTATGGATGCAAAGACAACACCAAACCATTATTTTGGAATCAATTTGGTCTTGATCAACTGGCACATCAGTTGACTTACATTGCTATCGTCTGGTACCTATTGTTATAAAAACACACTTTAATCTTTAGATTAGCTCTCGGTAAATACTAGACAACCGGGAGCGAATCGGATGAATAGGAAATTATTAACAATAGCTGTATTGCTTTCGGCTATTTCTACAGCACAATCTGCCGAACTAGTGCATCAATTTAATAGCCCTAGTTTTTCTGGTATAGGTTATAGCTCGCATACACTAACAATTTACTCACAAGAACTTAGTCGTAAGCTAGCTCTTGCTGCTGAAAAGAAAGCCGAAACTTTAAAAGCAGAGCAAGATGCTAAAAATACTACAATGGCTAAATTCGTAGCCAATCTTGAGTCAAGAGTCTATAATGAGTTAGCTAGACAAATTACCGAAAAGCTATTCGAAGGCCAAGGCGCTCAGGCCACAGGAACTTTTGCATTTAACGGCGGCACAATCACTTACACTAAAAATGGTAATATGATTGAAATAACCATTAGAGATGCAGATGGAAATCTTACAACACTAACAGTACCAATAGGAGACTTCGGATGGCTAGCACCTTAATTAAAATAGCACCAATAGCACTTGCTGTGCTATTAACAGGTTGTGGAACATTGAGTAACGCCATTCGCGAATTTGATGATCCTGTTGTTACTAAACCAACACTAAAAGACGAAAATAAATTACGAGCTCCAGCAGCGGGCGCTATAACAGTAGCAGTATATAATTTTAGAGATATGACTGGACAACGTAAAGCCAGTCAAGTTATAGCTAGCCTAAGTTCAGCTGTGACACAGGGTGCTGATGCTTATCTTGTTAAGAGTTTACAAGAAGTAGGCAGCGGCCAATGGTTCAAAGTCCTTGAACGTGGCGGCTTAGATAATTTGATTAAAGAACGTCAATTGATACGTCAAATGCGTGAACTATATCAGGGAGATAAAGCTCAGCCTTTACCTCCTATGTTGTTTGCCGGTATGCTGCTAGAAGGCGGCATTATTGGTTATGACAGTAATACACTTAGCGGAGGAAGTGGTGCAAGATTGTTAGGAATTGGAGCATCTACAGAATACCGTCAAGATGAAGTAACTATAAGTTTAAGAGCTGTCAGTGTGTCCACTGGTGAAGTATTGGCCAGTGTTAATGTCAGTAAAACTGTTTACAGTTTTATGGACAAAGCAGGCGTTTTAAGATTCATGGATGCAGGAACTAGAAGTCTTGAGCTAGAAACTGGTTCAGCAACTAATGAATCTATGAACCGAGCAGTACAGTTGGCAATTCATGCTGCTGTAATAGAAATGATAAAAGAGGGAGAGCGAAAAGGACATTGGGCATTCAAGTCTGAGGAGAAGAAATGAGTTGGTTTAAAAGAAAACCACATGCGAGAGAACCTCAAAAAACACAGCCCTATAGGCTAAGTCCAATGACTGATAAGATCTTAAAAGAAATAAAGGAAGAAGTAAATCTTCAACTGAAAGAAGATAAGAACTTAAAAAACAACAAGAACTAAAAAAGTTCAAGGAGCGAAAAATGATTAAGAATAGTTATAGAATGGCAATGATTATTGCTGCTCTATTTGCCGGTTCAGGAGCGTGGGCTGATAACAAAGTCTATATTGAGCAGGCAGGTAGTAGCAATACAGTTACCATAACTCAGGTTGGTAGCACTAACCGAGTAGGTAATACTGGACTTAATAATCAAAGTAAAATTACAGGATCAAATAATACTTTATCAGTTACTCAAACTGGTGATAGTAATATTGTAGATTATATAGTGGTAGGTAGTGGTAATACGATTTCTAAAACTGTAACCGGTGATACTAATCAGATTACTTTTACTTGTGGCGACGGTACAACCGCCTGTACTAATGTAACTAGTACAATGACAATACTTGGCGATTTAAACACTGTGACTAGCACCATTAAAGGTTCTGCAATTACAAATACTCTAAGTATTACCGGTGATAGCAATGCAGTTACACAGACTATCACAACAAGTAATAGTACTAGTAGTATTACAATTGCAGGTGATAGCAACACATTTACTAGTGTAATGTCGGGCGCCAGCGGTGGCACAGGACATCATCTAGTAGCAGCAGTTACTGGAACTAGTAATACTCACTCAGTTACACAAACAGGATCAATTAATACAAATGTTTCAATTACAACTACAGGCAATTCAAATTCAGTAACTGTAACTACTGGAAATTGATGTGAAATATGCATGGCTGTTATCTTTATTGATAGTAACTGGAGCTCAGGCAAACATTGGAAAAATTTCTGAGCTCCAGGGCACAGCCGTTGAAGTTAAAAGAGGATCTAAAAATCTTAAAGCAACCAAAGACTTTGTTATTGAAGCAAACGATACAGTCAGTGTAGGATCTAACACTAAATTAACTATTACGTTTGCTGATAATTCTACAGCAAAAATTTCAGAAAACAGTAAATTAGTTATAGATGACTTTGTCTATGATCCTAAGGGGTCTAGTAAAAGTGCTATGCGTGTTACCTTAGGAACAGTTCGGATGGCATCTGGCGGAATAGCCAAACAAGACAGTAAAAATGTTAATATTCAAACTCCTACAGCAGCTATAGCAGTTAGAGGTACAGATTTTGCTATGACTGTAAGTGAATTGGGAGAAAGCACTGTAGTTCTACTGCCTACATGCAAAGATGATAAACAAGCCACTAGAGTAGAACTTCCTGGTAATTGTACTTGCGGAGCTATTGACGTTATTACAGATGCCGGTAAAGTTAGTATGGAAAGCCCATTCTTTGCTACTCACGTATCTACAAGTCAAGAATCTCCATTACCGCCAGTTAGGGTAGATCCTCAAATTATAAATGCCAGCGGCGAAGGTAGTTTAAACAAACCACAAGCAGTGGCCATTGCTAAAGCAGAAAGACAAGAAAAGAAAGAAGCAGAGAAAGATAAGAGTAAAGCCAATGCTGATGAACAACGTGTAGCCAAAGATGGACAAAAAGAAGACGCTAAGAAAAAAGCTGCTACTGATGACGAAACTATTCACAAAGCACTACGCGGTGAATTAGGAGAAACAAGAACTGCTACTGCTGCTCAACTAGCTACTAATCCTTGCTGGCCTTTTACCAGTTGTGGAAATGAAAAAGGCTACAATTGGTATCAACATGACGATCCTTTGAGGGGCAATGTTATTCATATAAGAACATCAGAAACGACAGATGTTACAAATTATAATATTTCAGTGAACAATGTAGATGTCAGTCAACGACAAGTTGGAACTGGCGCTAACGGTAATGTTGTAACGGTGAGACAATGGAACAGATAAAATACGGAGCAAGATACAAATACTGGACATGGTTAATAGTAGCTGTGTTTATGCTGCTGGTTAGCAAAGTAGGCCATGCAGCACTTACCGATATCAAATTTGGTCAAAGTCAAATTGCCGACAGTCAGTGGAATGTCAATGCCTGTCTTAATACAACTACCTGTCAAATTTACAGTAAGCAACCTGGTACGATGTACAAAATACCTTGGACTAACGGACAGTGGGCATGGCAAGCAGGACAATATGTTCAGTTTAGTTTAACAGGCAACGCTAGTTATCCTTATGAAGGTAAAGTCTATAACAGCAACGGAACATTAGCTGGCACTATTGGCACAGGTAAAATTGTCAACATGGGCCCTGATTATTTTTTCTTTGTGGGCAATGACAATAACACAGGGCAATTATTCAGTGGTAGTTCAGGCATGAGTAATACAAGTGGCGTATCTTGGACTGGTACACTTAACCCAACTATACAACAGGCTGATACATATGCTAATGCATCTTATTCTACAGTACCGTTAACCGCAGGGCAGACTGCAACACAGACTCCCAGTAATGCCACACCAAGTCCTGCACCAACAGCAATTTACAATCAAGGTATATCAAATAATGTTTGGATAACTAATCATTATCCTACTAGTAATAACAGTCCGCCTGGCGAAGATGCTGCCAAAGCGTTTGATAATAATCCAAATACCAAGTATCTTAATTTCGATAAAGCTAATGCAGGTGTTACTGTTAAATTAAATCAAGGACGTGTGGTTACTGGTTTTACTTTAACTACTGCTAACGACTTTTCTCCAAGAGATCCAACAAGTTACAAACTCTATGCAAGCAATAATGGAACTACTTGGACTTTAGTCAGTGAAGGTTCTTTAAATTTAAGTGACACAAGATTTTGGACTAGTCCAATGATCGCAGTCAATAACTCAACTGCTTATGTATATTACTATATTTTCTTTCCCACTACTAAATCAGGTAATGCTCCTGCAGGTTGTACTGGTCAATGTGCATTACCGTATGACAGTATGCAAATAGCAGAAATTACTTTTTATTATGATTCTAATAATACTACTACTTCAACTGATGCTGGTTCAGGTTCAGTTGCTAATCCTAGTAATTTGTGCTGCGGTGCTGTAGCTACACCTTTTAATGCTAATGCTTCTTTTAACACTAGGGTATCTAATTTTGCCTCAAGGCCAAATCAAGATACTAATGTAATCATAACACAAATTGGAAACAATAACTCAGCTACAGTTTCTCAAAGCGGAACTAGACATAGTTATAGTGAAATTAATGTTACTGGAAATAACAATATTACTAATACAACACAAACAAGTACATCTATTGGTGCAAGGAATTATATTGAGTTAGATGTTGTTGGAAGTTATAATACTGTAAATCTTACACAATCTAGTACTGGCGGAAATAAGGGTATACTAGCTACAGTAAATAATAATAATAATTCACTGACAATAAATCAAAACAATAACGGTAATCATTATGCAGAAGTTACTGTTAGTGGAAGTAATAAAACAGTAAATCTTACACAATCAGGAAACGCAGGACACATGGCTAAGATTGATCTTAGTGGCGGAACTACTACAATAAATGCTACACAAACTGGATCTACACAACAGTTTTATTCTATTACACACAATTGTGCTACAATGACTTGTTCAGCAATAACTGTAACACAAGGTCAATAATTAATCTGCGTGTCTGGTGATAAAATTCACTCTAGTTTTTTTAGGGTTAAAATACTGATCAACAACTGCTTTAGCTGCTTCAACATCAAACGTTTTGCAACTAAAAATATCAAAATAAGCAGTACCGTCTAATTCCATAAAATGAGCACATATATTACTGGTAGTAATTAGTTGCATAAGGCTATAACCTTGTTTAGGATCACCGGGTAGCAAATGCTCTATAATTGGTTCTCCGTGTGCAGTCATATCAATTTTTTCTACAAGATCTTTTATAAACTTATAGATAACTTCTTTATTAGAAATACTATCAATGTCGCAACCGCTGCAATCTAACATTAAATGATAACCCCAAAACATAGTATCTCCTTGTATTACAGCACTATTTAAGGTTAAATAACAATAGAGGCTTTAATATTGATAGGATAGTTCTATGAAAAAAATCTTGCTTAATCCGTGGACCGCTTTAGTTACACTTGTTGTTGTATTACTAATTAGATTTTGGGACCCTAGTTTTGTAGAATCAGTTAGATTGCGTTATTTTGATCAGTTGATTGTTAGTCAACCTGCTAAAGAAGTTCCTATACATATAGTTAATATAGATGAAGCTACCTTAGACAAATACGGGCAGTGGCCGTTTCCTAGAGATTTGTATGCTGAAATTATTCGAGATTTGTATAAACGTGAAGCAGGGTTAGTTGTATTCAACGTCTTAATGCCAGAAAAAGATCGTTTTGGCAAAGATACTGTGTTAGCACAAACTTTAAAAGAATATCCTGTCGTTTTACCTGCATTAGGGCATACACGTGGTAAAAATACAGGTAATGGAAGCCCTGTGCAGATAGTAGGGCAAGATCCTTCAGGTAAAGTTGTACAGTATCCTGGATTGATTAATTCTATCGATAGTTTATCATCATTAGCAGCTGGGGTAGGTATAGTTAATACGTTTCCAGAAATAGATGGTGTTGTTCGTCGTATGCCATTGTTAATTGCTGCTCCAGATAATCATTTACTTCCTTTAGATCAACAACAGATAGTTATACATCCTGCTATATCATTAGAGACTATTAGAGTTGCTGCTCAAGATAAGATACAAGTTAAAATAGGTGATGTTGGTGTAGAAGCTGTTCGCATACCTAAAGTGGGTCGCATTGATACTGACAATCTAAGTCGCATATGGATTGATTGGGCAGGAAAACCTGAGCAACATAGTTTAGCTAATTTACCTAAAACATTTAATAATGGCATAGTCATAGTTGGTCTTAGTGCAGCTGGACTAGCTAATCCTGTAGCAACTGCTAGCGGTGAAGTATGGCCGCATTATCTACAAGCAGCAGTTATGGGCACAATGATGACTAATACAAATATTCAAAGACCAGGAGATGCTGATTACTATGAACTATTTGGTATATTAGTAGCAAGTTTAATTTTAATATTTTTAATGAGGTGGACTTATGTTGGTATTGCTGCGACCGTTGCTGTTATTGGCGGCGGTATCTGGGCTAGTATGTATGCTTACAGTGGCTTTTTGGTATTATACGACTCAACTGCCTTTGCAGTTGGCGTTGGATTGGTCGCTCTGCACGCCTACATGGTCAAATTCGTCTCAGAGTTCTTACAAAAGCAACAGATAAGAAAACAATTTCAAAGCTATCTCAGCCCTGACCTAGTCGCCAAGTTAATCAAAGATCCTAGCCTATTAAAACTAGGAGGCGAAGAAAAAGAACTAAGTATCATGTTTACCGACGTGCGAGGTTTTACTAGTATCAGTGAGCATTACGGTAAAAATGTTCAAGGTCTAACCAGTATCATGAATCGCTACATGACTGCCATGACTAGAACTATTTTAGAAACAGGCGGAACATTAGACAAATACATCGGTGACGCACAGATGGCTTTCTGGAACGCACCTTTAGATGAAACTAAGCATTGTAAAGATGCTGTTAAAGCCGGATTAGAAATGTTAGGGAGTTTAGATGCGTTTAATGCAAGTATTAGAGAAGAAGGTGTTCCACCCTTTGGCATGGGTATTGGTATCAACACTGGCGTTGTTGTTGTTGGTAACATG
>Ga0129333_10000052_pt1 | contig 65464 bp, 84 predicted proteins | sample CPB6_08_DNA_FD_94474 | JGI IMG/M metagenome (GOLD analysis project Ga0129333, IMG submission 94474) | Freshwater to marine salinity gradient microbial communities from Chesapeake Bay, USA - CPBay_Sum_0.6_0.8_DNA | ecosystem: Environmental > Aquatic > Marine > Coastal | place: USA: Chesapeake... | reverse complement strand
CTCGATACAACCACGAAACCATCGCTCTGGGTTTCTCGCTGACCGAAGAGGCCATCGAAGATAACCTGTATGACAGCCTGTCGGCTCGTTATACCAAGGCGCTGGCTCGTGCTATGGCTTACACCAAGCAGGTAAAGGCTGCTGCGGTTCTGAACAACGGCTTCTCGTCGTCCTATCCGGGCGGTGATGGCGTCGCTCTGTTCTCGAACGCACACCCGCTGGTGTCTGGTGGCACCAACAGCAACATCCCAACTACTCCAACCGATCTCAACGAAACTTCGCTTGAGAACGCAGTGATTCAAATCGCTGCTTGGACGGACGAACGTGGTCTGCTGATCGCCGCTAAGCCGAAGAAACTGATCGTGCCCCCGGCACTTCAGTTCGTTGCGACCCGTCTGTTGGAAACCGAACTCCGCGTCGGTACCGCAGACAACGACATTAACGCACTCAAGAATAATGGTTCGATCCCAGAGGGTTACACCATTAACCACTTCTTGACTGACACTAATGCGTGGTTCCTGACGACTGACGTACCGAACGGTATGAAGCACTTTGTCCGTGTTCCTCTACAGAACTCAATGGACGGGGATTTCGATACAGGGAACGTTCGTTACAAGTCTCGTGAGCGCTACAGCTTTGGGTGGAGTGACCCGCTCGGAATGTACGGCTCGCAGGGCTAAAATCCTTATAAATCAAGGGTTTGCAAGGGGGCTTCGGCCCCCTTGTTCTTTTTCTGCGCTACATGTATTATTACTCGTGTCAAATGACAGGAGGATAATATGGACTACCCAGCAGACCGCGCTACCGCCAAAGCCACCGGTGCCAAGTACTACTACACAGGCAAACCATGCACACGGGGACACATAGCCCTGCGAAAAACCAAAGGGGCTTGTGTTGAGTGCATGAAGGAAGACTGGGCGCTTGACAATGTAAAGCGAAGTCAGAAACCTAAGTCAGAAGCGGCTAAGGCGGCAGGTAGACGGTATTACGAGAAAAATAAAGACGCAGTTAAAGCTCGTGCAAATGCCCGCCCCAAACAAGAAGCGTTGCGGTACAAATACAAATATAAGCAAGCCAATCCAGAACTATATAAAGCTCTTGTTAGCGTACGCAAACGCCGCCATCGCAACGCCACCCCAAAATGGATTACCCAAGAGCATAAGTTAACCATACGACAACTATACCTTCGGGCTATGGAGTTAACTAAATTGACGGGTGAGCGATATGTTGTCGATCACATCGTGCCTCTAATCTCGGATGAAGTCTGCGGTCTCCACGTGCCTTGGAACCTTCGTGTAATAACGCAAGAAGAGAACTTGAAGAAGTCAAATAAGCTCCTTGACACCCCCCAAAATCAAGAGTAAAAAGAGGCCATTCCGGGGTCCCCGGTGCGTTTGACTAGTCCCGGCTAGACGTCATGCAGACAAACGTGCCTAACTCGCATGAGAGGTGATTTCAATGAGTCGCACGACATTTTCGGGACCAGTCAGATCGAATAATGGCTTTGAGTCCGGCACTTCTACCGATCCAATTGCAGTAACTACTGCTGGAAACGTATCTTCCTCCTACGCAACCGCGTCCAATACAACTGGTGATGTACGTCTGACCTATCAGCGTCTGACATTTACTTCAACCGGCTCTGGCGAAACCGCACGATTCTTAACGCGTGTAACGGGTGCAAACGGTGCAACTGGCGGCACGATCAACGGCGCACACATCTCCACTTCGATTAACACGGGTGGCACAATCTCTGGTGCGGCTAATGCAATTCGTGCAACACTAGGCGGTACAGCAACAACCCCCGGCGGCACACTGGCTGTTCTACAACTGGATACCGACTATAGCTCCAACGTAACTCTTGGCTCAGCTTCTTCGTTTATTCGTGTTACCGACAGCGGTTCGCAGACCGGTGAAGTTCAGAATCTTCTAAACATCGAGTCTGGCCCTGCCGCAACTATTGTTGCTACCGGCACTGTTGGTGGAACTGCTAAAGGGATCAAAATCCTAGTTGGCGGTGTTCCCCATTACATCACCGTTGGCACCAGCATTGCCTAATGCAGATAACCAAGGAGTTTTTGGAATCTGAGATTCGTGACTTGGAGCAAGAAGCAAACAAGGCTCAAACCTTTTTAATTCAAGCCCAAGCCACGATAACAGCGTATCAAATGCTGATTAATCGCTTAGATGCGCCTGAAGAAACGGAGAATCTAAATGGGGATGCAAACTGACGTAAGGTCGCAATATGCGAACACGTCTGGCTTAATGATTCCATTCCGAACCCGTGTAAAAGCGGTGTTTTTTGGTGTGGCAACTACGACTTCTGGCCTAGTTGGGTTGTACGACAACTCGTCAATTGCTGGCACGTACGCACGTTCTACCACTACTGCTACCGTCACAGCCCCAGATCACGGACTGATCGCCGGTGAATGGGCGTTTATTGACTGGTCAGGCGGGACAAATCCGACAGACGATTTCTATAAAGTCGTAAATGTCGTGAATGCAAATACTTTCACGGTGGCTGTGGCAGATGCTGGAGATGCTTCTGGTGTGGCAACTGTCTACAACAACGTGCTGGTAATGAGTACTGTCTCAGCATCAAACGATGTGTTTAATATCATTCCGGGCGAAGGTATTCTTGCACCTAATGGCGTTCGGGTTTATTTAGAAAACAGCATTACTGCGACGGTCTATTATGGCTAAGTCTCCGGCATGGCAGAGGAAAGAGGGAAAGAATCCCAAAGGTGGATTGAACGCCAAGGGACGCGCCTCAGCGAAAGCGCAAGGTATGAACTTGAAACCTCCCCAGCCGGAAGGCGGCGCAAGGAAGAAGTCGTTCTGCGCTCGTATGTCAGGTATGAAAAAGAAACTGACAAGCGCCAAAACCGCGAACGATCCGAATAGCCGTATTAACAAATCACTTAGAGCTTGGAAGTGCTGACATGGCTGATATTGAATTAACTGAACGTGAGCGGGCTATTGCCAAAGAAGCGGCAAAGATCGCCATTGAAGAGATGTCTTCCGAGTTCTACAAGAAAGTCGGAAAGACCGTCGTTGAGAAGTTTTTGATCGGCGTTGGCCTTTTGGCAGTCGGCTTTTTTGCTGGCAAAGGTTGGGTCATAAAGGTTTGATATGCCAGCTAAGAGTGAAAAACAAGAGAAGTTTATGCGGGCTGTCGCTCACAGTCCGTCTTTTGCCAAGAAGGTTGGCGTGCCGATGAGCGTAGGACGCGAATTCACCAAAGCCGGAGGAGGCGAAATGAAAGAGTCAAAAGCAATGATGAAAAAGGAAGTGTCGTTCATGAAGAAGAAAGGCGCTCCTAAGTCCATGATCAAGCATGAGATGAAAGAAGCTGGCATGAAGAAGATGGCCTCGGGCGGTCTGGCTGCTGGTCACAAAGCGGCTGATGGTATTGCTACTAAAGGCAAAACCAAGGGCATGCAAGTCAAGATGGCAGGTTCGACCGGCATGAAAAAAGGCGGCATGACTAAGATGCGTTACGGCGGCAAAGCCTGCTGATAGGGGATTGCAATGGCTAAGCAAGATAACCGTCGCCCCAAAGGTGATACAGGCGAAGCAGAGATTTTTACGGCTGAAACGGGTACGCCTCCGGTAGACCCGGATATGGGTTCGGTAAAAGGTGCTAAGCCATTGCCGATGCCTAAACCCGTAAAGAAGATGGCGAAAGGTGGTAGCGCCTCAGCCCGCGCCGATGGGTGCGCTATTCGCGGTAAGACCAGAGGCAAAATCATATGATGGCCTCACGCGGCATGGGTGCAATCAGCCCTTCCAAGATGCCCAAGGCGAAGAAAAAACCTCGCCGGGATGGCACCGACTTCACGCAGTACAAGAAGGGCGGCAAAGTCTCCAAGGTCAACGAGGCGGGCAATTACACCAAGCCGGGTATGAGGAAGTCGCTGTTTGAGAGCATCAAGGCGTCTGCGGTACAAGGCACCGGCGCAGGAAAATGGAGCGCGAGAAAAGCACAGCTACTCGCAAAGCGGTACAAGGAAAAGGGCGGAGGCTATCGTGGCTGACAAAGAATCCCCCGGTGCAAAACGCACTCGGAAAGAAGAAAGCTTAAAAGATAAGTCCATGCTGGGGCTGTATGCCGAAGAAAAAAATCTTCCACGTAAGCTTAAGGACGTTTTGACCGGCGAAGATGATTACGGTACATCGCTAAGCAAAGGTGCAATGCAAGCAGCAGATAAGGCGGCAAAAGAGCATGCTGAGACGGGGACGTGGAAAGACGGTAGTCCATCTAAGACTCGGGGGCAAATAAGCGCCGAGGCTATGGTTGAGGCTAGAAAAGCCGCTCGTGAAGCAGCATCCGAAGAACGTCGTGAAGCTCGCGGTATGAAAAAAGGCGGCAAAGTGAAGTCAGCCTCAGCCCGTGCGGATGGCATTGCCAAGCGTGGTAAGACTCGCGGAAGGATGGTGTGAGATGGCTAGTAAATTTCCTGATCTGACCGGTGATGGCAAAGTGACACAGGCCGACGTGCTGAAAGGCCGTGGGGTTGAGGGCATGAAGAAGGGCGGCTCCACAAACAAGTGGATTCAAGGCGCTATTAAGAAACCCGGCGCGTTGCGTAAATCGCTAGGTGTTAAAGGCGACAAACCTATCCCAGCCAAGAAGCTTGCAGCGGCAGCTAAAGCTCCGGGCAAGATGGGTCAAAGAGCACGACTGGCACAGACGTTGAAGAAGATGAAATGAAAGCCCCGCAACAGTCGCTCAAAAACTGGGGTGACCAGAAGTGGCGCACCAAGAGCGGCAAGCCGTCGTCAAAGACGGGCGAGCGGTACCTGCCGGAGAAGGCGATCAAAGCATTAAGCCCAGCCGAGTATGCTGCTACAACGAGGGCAAAGCGGGCAGGTAAGGCGAAAGGCAAACAGTTTGTTAAACAGCCCAAGGGCATAGCACAAAAGACTGCGAGATTTAGATAATGCCTACTTCCGGTACAGCCGAGTTTAACTTAGACCTCAATAACCTCATCGAAGAGGCGTTTGAGCGGTGCGGTGCCGAGTTACGTACTGGGTACAACTGGCGTACTGCAAGGCGGTCGCTAAACTTAATGTCTATTGAGTGGGCTAACCGGGGGCTTAACCTCTGGACGGTGGAGCAGGGGTCGTTCCCGTTGGTAACTGGGCAGGCAATTTACCCCATACCGACCGATACAATCGACTTGCTGGATCACGTAATCCGCACGCAGCCCACAACGCTAGACCAGATCGACATCAACATCAGCAGGATTGCTGAGCCTACCTACTCCTCGATACCCAACAAGTTGGCACAAGGGCGTCCGATCCAGTTGTGGTTCAACCGTCAGACAGGGGCTGAGTACACGACGACGGTTACCTTGGCGCAGAACATTGACTCGGTGGTAACAACCATACCACTCAGCACCACAGTTGGGCTTCCGGCAGCGGGCTTCATCAAGCTTGATAACGAGGTCATTAGCTACCCTAACATCAGCGGTAACTCGCTGGTTAACTGTGCCCGGGGTCAGAACAATACAACCGCAGCCTCCCACAACGCCTCCCCAGCAAACTACGTGACGGTGCAGAACTTGCCGTGCGTCAACCTGTGGCCTACGCCTAATGCGCCGGGGGATCAGTACACATTCGTGTATTGGAGGATGCGTAGGATTCAAGACGGTGGACTTAACGGCACCGTGATCCAAGATATTCCATTCCGCCTGCTGCCGTGTATGGTGGCGGGCCTTGCGTTTTACTTGAGCATGAAGCTGCCGGAGGTTGAGCCGAACCGCATAGCCATGCTAAAAGCCGCTTACGAAGAGCAGTGGGACTTGGCGGCTGCTGAAGATAGGGATACAGCGCCGCTACGGATTGTGCCAAGAAACATGTTTTATTACGGGTAAGTCATGCCAAACCGGTTTGCCTCTGGTAAGTTTGCGATTGCAGAGTGTGACCGCTGCGCCCAGCGGTATATGCTCAAGCAACTACGCATCCAGACGGTTAAGACCCGCCCGTACAAGATTAAGGTTTGCCCAACGTGTTGGGACCCAGATCACCCGCAGTTGCAGTTAGGGATGTATCCGGTGGATGATCCACAAGCTGTTAGAGAGCCGCGTCCAGATGTAAGTTATCGGGTATCGGGTACAAGTGGGCTACAGGAGCTTACGACTAATAGTACAGCGCCGCTTGGGTTTGGGTTTCCTGAAGGCGGTAGTCGGGTGTTTCAGTGGGGTTGGGCACCGGTGGGCGGAGCCAGAAGTGACGATGCAGGGCTAACGCCAAACGATCTTGTGGCTCAAACTGCGGTGGGTAATGCGACAATCTCAATTTCTTAGGAGTTAATATGAAGACGTCTCAGATGAAAAAGGTGGCTGTTGGTGAGGTCAAAAAACACGAGCAGCGCATGCACGCTAAGAAGATGCGGGCTGGTGGTAAGACTAACGAGGAAATGAAACGGCTCGGGCGTGGTCTGGCTAAGGTTGCCAACCAGAAGTCGCCTGTTCGCAAAGTTCGTGCTACGGGGCTTTAATCATGGCTAAATATTCTATGAAGGTCAAAGGTAAAGAAGTTGGTCCTGCGACTACGTATGCCGCGCCGCATACTATGGAAGGAAAGAGCACCGAGGTTCAGACTTATTTGGGCTACAAAACTGGTGCCCAGTGCATGACTGAGATGAACATGTCTACTGGTGGTATCAGCAAGGGCAACTACGCTCCGATCAATCCATACGGTGTTGGCGAGATGCGTGGATATGGCGCAGCAACTAAGGGACGCAAGATTAGCGGGAAGATGGGCTGATGAACTACGCGCAGTTAACCGCAACCATTGAGGACTATACCGAGAATACGTTCACGGCGACTGAACTCGCCACGTTCGTGCAGAATGCCGAACAGCGTATCTACAACTCGATACAGTTCCCAGCGCTACGCAAAAACGTCACGGGGTCGCTAACTTCAGGTAATAAATATCTGTCGGCTCCAAGTGACTTTTTGTCGGTGTTTTCTTTGGCGGTGATTGATAGTGGGGATTACTACTACCTTTTGGATAAGGATGTGAACTTTATCCGTGAGTCGTACCCCAACAGCACAACTGCGACAGGCATCCCTCAGTACTACGCTATTTTTGGCCCTACGACGACGAGCGTTCCTCCGGTGACGCCAACCAATGAGTTGTCGTTTATTTTGGGTCCGACGCCTAACTCTAACTACACAGTAGAACTGCATTACTTTTACTACCCAGTTTCGATGTCTGATACGGTCAATAACCCATCTGGCACGTCGTGGCTTGGGGATAACTTTGATTCAGTTCTTCTGTATGGTTCGTTGCTTGAAGCGTATGTGTTTATGAAGGGCGAGCAAGATTTGATGGCGAAGTATCAGCAACGGTACGACGAAGCATTAGCACTGGCTAAACAGCTCGGCGATGGTAAGAACCGTCAGGATGCTTATCGTAATGGTCAAGTTAGGTACCCAGTTAAATGATTGTTCAAACTCAAACTACGTCGTTTAAAGCTGAACTGTACGAGGGGATTCACGACCTTCTTACAGACACGATAAAGATCGCGCTTTATACGGCTTATGCGGACTTGAACGCGGACACGACTGCGTACATAACTACCAATGAGATAACAGGAACTGGGTACGTGGCTGGTGGGAATACGCTAACAGGTGCAACGGTACAGACTTCTGGCACCACGGTGTATGTAAGTTTTAGTAATACGAGTTGGGCAAATGCGTCGTTTACTTGTCGAGGGGCTTTAATTTATAACGCAAGTAAGGCAAATCGATCTGTGGCGGTGCTGGATTTTGGTAACGACAAAATAGTGGCGGGGCAGACTTTTACGGTGGAGTTCCCGGCGAACGCAGCAAACAGTGCAATCATAAGGATGACGTAATGCTATCAGCAAATGGCGGCGCATTATTGGGAGATATTAGAGCAACTACGGTATCTGGTCGTGGGTTCACACCAGAGGAGTTGGTGGACAATACGTTGGATAGAATCATTTTCATAAGCGCTTCGGCAGACCCAGTTTTACGGCAACAAGCTGAAGCATTTAGGAAAAGTATTCGTGGTGTGTTACTTAACTACGGTAACCAATGCGTTAGATCAAACCACACTACGATTGCTAACCGTCTCCGTGATGTGGGACACCCTGAATTAACTAAACTTTTGGAGGGCTAACATGGCCGGATTTACTACAGCGATGCCGACTTCTTTCAAAGTCGAAATCCTAAAAGCAGTACACAATTTTTCTAACCCCGGTGGGAACACGTTTAAGTTAGCTCTTGGCAAAGCTTCTGGCGTGCTAACGGGCACCTATGGCGCTGCAACAACTAGTTACGACAACTTGACTAGTAACAGTGATGAGTTGCCTAACGGCTCAGGCTATACGACTGGGGGCAATACTCTGACGTCAGTAACACCAGTTGCAGATGGTACGACCGCAGTATGTGACTTTGATAACACCACTTGGACATCGGCTACGTTTACGACTTCTGGCGGGATTATTTATAACGACACAGCTTCTGGTAATCCAGCCTGCGCGGTTTTGAGTTTTGGCGGTGACCAGCAAGTATCGTCGGGCGACTTCCAGATTCAGTTTCCGGCGGCAACAGCCTCAACCGCTATTATTAGAATCGCCTAATAAGGAAGCAATGTGGCAGCCACAACTTGGGATCAGGGTTGGGGTGGTGGCGCTTGGGGGTACAACACATGGAGTGGGGTATCTCCGGCGTATGCAATTACGGATGGCGTATCTGGCACAGGTGCGGTAGGTTCTGTATTAATAGCAATAACTGAAACACCTACCGGAGTAGTAGGTACCGGAGCAGTAGAGAATGTAGTTGTATCCATTAGCGATACAACTCAGGTGGTTGGTGTTAGCGCCACAGGGGATGTAGATGGATTTATCGTTCCTACGGTAATCCAAAATCCAACCGGTATAGTTGGTAGCGGTGCGGTAGGTGATGTAGTTGTATCCGTCAGTGACACAATAGTAGTAACCGGCGTTCAAGGCGTTGGTGAAATTGGCGGGTTCATTGTACAAGTTGATGACGTTGTTGTTCCTGACACTGACAATCTGGTCGGAACCGGTGCAGTAGGCGACGTATTTGTTTATGTCGCAAAAATAGTTGTACCAACAGGGGTAGTAGGTACTGGAGCAGTAGATGGGTTTATTGTTCTAGAGGTAGCTGTTACACCAGCGGGAGTTTCTGGAACAGGTGCAGTAAATGATGTAACCATACGTGTTGATGATGTTGTCCCGGTAAATGGTGTAAGTGCCGCAGGTTTTGTTGATGGTTCTGGATTAATTTTAGTTGTTACTCACGAAGTAACTGGAGTCGATGGAACTGGAGCAGTTGGTGATGTAGCAATAGCAATCGATATTGTTGCAGTTGGGGTACAAGGAACTGGTGAAGTTGGTGCCGTAACCCCACAGTATGATGCTAATGTATCTGTTACTGGGGTTGAAGCTACCGGAGCTGTTGGAGATGCTGAAACTGTAGTCATACCAGTAATAGCTAGTGTATCTGCAACAGGGGCTATCGGGGCAGTTGGATTTGAAGTTGATGACAGCGTTTTAGTTACGGGTGTTCAAGGCACCGGTGCAGTTGGTACTATAGTGTTTAGGGGCTGGAGTACGATTAACGACTACCAAAATGTGGCGTGGGGCGTGATCGGTAACAGTCAAAACGCTGGTTGGAATGCAGTTAATACCGAACAGGAAGAATTAGTAGCGTAAAGAGGATAGACATGCCTACATCGTATACATCGTTACTGGGGTTTGCCCTCCCAGTTACCGGGGAATTACAAGGCACTTGGGGCACGACTGTTAACGACAGCATTACTGAGCTAGTTGAAGATGCTATCGCTGCAACCGCCACGGCTTCCGTTACTTCGGGTAATTGGACGTTATCTACCACTGGTTCTGGTGCGGCAAATGAAGCCCGATGCGCAATCCTTATCCCAACAGGAACACCGGGTGTAAGTAGAAATATCATTGCCCCAAGCCAGTCTAAAGCTTATATCGTCATTAATCAGTCTGATGCTGCGGTAGTTTTAAAAGGATCGGCAACCACGGGTGTAACTGTTGGTGCAGGAGATAAAGCACTTTGCGCTTGGAACGGGTCAGATTTTGTTCGGGTGGGTGCTTCAGCGGGTGGTTCTGATACGCAAGTTCAATACAATAGTAGTGGTAATTTAGCTGGCTCTGCAAACCTGACGTTTAATGGAACTACGTTAACCGCAGCAGGATTCTCAGGCCCAATCAACGGAACAGTAGGGGCTACGACCCCAAGTACGGTAGTTGCTACACAAGTAGATATTACAACGCAAGGTGATCTTAGACTTCAAGATTCGTCTGGCGGAGAATATGTAGCTATTCAAGCCCCTGCTGTTTTGTCGTCAAGCTATACATTAACAATGCCCACTACAGATGGTGACGCTAATCAAGTTTTAACAACAGACGGTTCAGGCGGTCTTTCTTGGACTACTCCCGCGTCTGCTGGCGTATCTAAAGGCCAGTCCATCGCATTCGCAATGATCTTCGGACTATAAGGAACCATCATGGCAAACCCAAACATCGTAAACGTTACGACTATTCTTGGTAATTCGTCGCAAACGTCTTTGACTACGACAAGCGCAACGTCGATTGCTAGTAACGCAGCATCAAGCGGTAAGGTCTACAAGATCAACTCGATCACGGTTGCTAACGTAGACGGCACGAATGCTGCGGATATTACGATCAGCGTATACAGCGCGGCTGCTTTAGGCGGCACGGCGTTCCCGATTGTATCGACCGTATCTGTACCTGCTGATGCGACGCTAATCGTGACTGATAAGACGACATCTTTCTACTTGCTAGAGAATCAGTCGATTGGTGCGACAGCGGGTACTGCCAGTGATTTGGTCGTGAATGCAAGTTGGGAAGAAATAAACTCATAAGGGGGCGTCATGCCACTACGTCCTCCTGCTGGATACATATATCCGGGCTACGATCCGCTGCAAGTTCCTAACGCGCCGACGATTGGTACGGCGACGGGTGGGGATGCACAAGCGTCTGTTGCGTTTACCGCTCCTTCAAATGTGGGCGGCAGTGCTATTTCTGCGTATTACGCTGTTTCCAATCCTGATCGGATTACTGCGAGTGGCGCTTCTTCGCCGGTTACTGTTACTGGCCTCACGAATGGCACGGCGTATACGTTCCAAGTGTGGGCGTTGAATACGTTTGGCCCAAGTCCGTTCAGCGCGGCGAGTGGAAGTGTGACGCCTGCGCCACCCTATGCGTTTTGGTTTGGCGGTTCTACGGGTGGCAACGTCATAGATCGTGTTGCGGTAACGAGCTTGTCTAATGCGATAGATTTTGCTGACTTTGGAACTGGATTGCCAACGGCGTCTACCGCAGCGGGTGGATCAAATACACGAGCCGTACTGGCGGCAAATAACACAACATCCAACGTGATTCAGTATTTTACTTATGCGGCTGGTGGTGTAACTGCGGACTTTGGCGATTTAACTGCCTTGATCGCAGCGATGGCTGGATGTTCAAACAACACTAGAGCGGTTTTTGCGGGGGGCGACAATGGAAGCACCGCTTCTGTTGCAACAATGAATTATGTAACCATTGCGACAACGGGCAATGCTATAAGTTTTGGCAATTTAAGTGTCGCAAGAGGGTGGGCACAGGGTTGTGCTACATCAACGCGCGGTGTTTTTGGTGGTGGTAATGATTTTGCTTCTGGTGCCTATTACAACATTTTAGATTACATAACCATAGCTACGACAGGCAACGCAATCGATTTTGGTGATTTAACAGTAGAACGAGAGCGCATTTCGTCCTGCTCTAATGCAACACGGGGTATTTGGGCTGGCGGAAGAACCACAGGTGGAACACGAGTCAATGTAATTGATTACGTGACCATGGCGTCTACTGGTAATGCTACAGACTTTGGGGATATGCTCTATGCAGCTCAAGGCATGGCGGCGGCTTGTACCGCGACTAGAGGCTTAATTGCTGGAGGCCAAACGACTGTTGGGTTCAATAACATAAATTACATAACCATTGATTCCGCAGGAAATGCAATTGATTTTGGGGATTTGTCTAGAACACACGCTGGATTTTGTGCTACGTGTGATGGAAATCCAGCACAACAACCTTGAGTCTAATTAGGCGGCTTTTTACATGAGAAAGAAGTCAAATGATCACGGAGGCCTCTAATGCCGTCATATAGCGGAGTCTGGAGTCTTCCAGCGGTATATCAAGCGGTGGCGCAGGGGAATTGGACAAGTTTTTTCCCTTATGGCGTATTTGGTGGTGGCTATTCAACAGCAGCATCAAACGTCATCGACAGAATATTATTATCTTCTACTGGCAATGCTTCAGATTTTGGCGATCTAACATTAGCAAGAGATAGTTTAAGTTCTTGTTCGTCCTCTACTCGGGGTATTTTTGGTGGTGGGTATATATCACCTTCTGGTCGCAACGTCATTGATTACATTACTATAGCTTCGGTCGGTAATGCCATAGATTTTGGAGATTTAAGCGTCACAAATTATTTTTTAACAGCATGTTCATCACAAACTCGTGGTTTATTTGGCGGCGGATATGATGAAAATGGAAATGTTAATTACAACACAATTGAATATATAACAATAGCGACTACTGGCAACGTAATTGATTTCGGCGATTTAACTGTTAGAAGAAGAGGTCTTGCTGCGTGTTCATCTACTACAAGAGGTGTTTTTGCTGGAGGTCAAAATCTTGGGGCGGTTCAAAATGTAATTGATTATGTAACTATCGCCTCTACCGGAAACGCAATTGATTTTGGTGACTTATTGACGGGCAAACAAAAATTAGCTGGATGTTCTTCTTCTACAAGAGGATTGTTTGGTGGCGGCACTACAGATTTGGGAAGTGCATTTACCAATGTGATTGAATACATCACCATTGCATCCGTAGGAAACACAATAGATTTTGGCGACTTAATAAACGCAGTAGACCAACTCTCTGCTTGTTCTAGTGCAACAAGAGGGGTATGGGCGGGAGGTCAAAGTAGTATAACTAATGTTATTCAATATGTGACTATAGATACAACTGGCAATGCTATCGATTTTGGCGATTTAACTGTTGCGAGATATGGTCTTGCAGCTTGCTCCAACGCACACGGAGGTCTATAAATGGGAATCGCAGACTGGAACGCTGGGATCATTAGGCCAGTGCCTGTAGCTCCTGCTGGCCCATTTCAAGACGGTGCAGCCAAAGGTGTATGGACGCTGGATCAGGTGGCTTTCTGGTTGAAGCAAGGGCTGTGGCCTATTGCGGGGAATGCTGCGCCGATTGGTTTATTTGCTGGTGGCGCTGGCAGCAACGTCATAGACAAAGTGATTATTTCAACTTTAGGAAACGCTACCGATTTTGGTGACACAAGTGTTGAAAGAAGGGCTTTGGCTTCTTGTTCTTCTTCTGTCAGGGGTGTTTTTGCGGGTGGGGAGTCGGTTACTAATGTCATTGATTATGTAACTTTTTCTACTCCGGGGAATGCGGTAGATTTTGGTGATTTGACTGTTGCAAGGCAGCGTGCTGCTGGCTGCTCAAATTATGTTCGTGGAGTTTTTGGTGGGGGGTCAACCCCAACTAACAGCAACGTAATTGATTACATTACGATAGCTTCAACTGGCAATGCTACAGATTTTGGCGACTTGACGGTTGCAAGAGAATATTTAGCCGGATGTGGGTCTTCCACAAGGGGGATATTCGGCGCTGGTTTGGCAGCATCTTATTCTAATGTCATTGATTACATCACCATTGCTTCGGCGGGCGATGCGGTGGATTTTGGCGACGTTCTTGTTGCGGAAGCAAGAATGGCGGCCTGTTCTTCAGACACACGCGGACTGTTTGGTGGTGGAACAACGGGGAGCACGTACTCAAACGTAATTCAATATATAACAATCGCCACTTTAGGCAATTCTTTGGATTTTGGTGATTTGACGCTCGGTCGTTATGCTTTAGGTGCTTGTGCTTCTGCGACGAGAGGGTTGTTTGGCGGGGGGTTCACTAGTTCAATCTCTAATACAAACATTATTGATTACGTCACCATAGCCAGCACAGGCAATGCTATTGATTTTGGAGATTTAACGGAAGCAAGAAGAGATTTGGCTGGCTGCTCCTCCGCCGCTGCCGCAGTCCAACCCACGCCGACAAGTGCTGCGATGGCGCTGTTTGGGGGTGGATTAACAGTCAGTCTCATTCAAGCTTCAATCCAATACGTAAACATTGCCACAACGGGTAATGCAATGATGTTTGGAGAGTTGTCATTTGCGGCAAATGCTGGAGCTGCTTGCGCTTCTTCTACTCGGAGTTTATTTGCTTTGGGTAGCAACAACGTGGCAGCCGTAAACGTAATAGATTACATTGAATTTTCTTCGTTTGGGAAAACTTCTGATTTTGGCGACTTAACTGTAGCTCGTTATGCACTTGGAGCTTGTGCATCATCAACTAGAGGAATTTTTGGTGGCGGGTTTGGGGCAAGCGCATCAAATGTCATAGACTACGTAACAATTGCCTCTGTCGGTAATGCCCTAGATTTTGGCGATTTGACGAGAGCGCAGTATTATTTGGCTGGATGTTCGTCAACAACCCGAGGGTTATTTGGTGGCGGCAACACTCCAAACAGCAACATTATTGATTACATCACAATTGCTTCTACTGGCAACGCAATTGATTTTGGTGATTTAACAGTAGCTCGTTATTATTTAGCTGCTTGCTCATCTTCAACACGAGGGGTGTTTGCCGGTGGATTATCCACTTCTCCAAGTTTCGCGGCTCAAAATGTAGTGGATTACGTAACTATTGCTTCTACTGGAAACGCTACAGACTTCGGCGATTTGACATCAGCCAGATATGGAATTACTGGCACATCAAGCGGAACAAGAGGTGTGTTTGGGGGTGGAGACAATGGTTCTGTACAAGTGAATATCATTGATTACATCACAATCGCCACAACAGGCAACGCAACCGATTTTGGCGATTTGGCTGCCGCAATAATTGACCAATCAAGTTGTTCCAACGCCCACGGTGGTTTATAAAAAGGAGAGAGAATGTCAAACGATCTAATCATCAGCAATATGCAAACGGCTTTGGAAGTTAAAAAGCCAGAGTACAACTTGATGTTGAAGAACATCCAAGACCGTTTGCCTGCGGTTGCCAAGGACACCAGCAACTTCCACAAGTCCCATTCCCAGTTCATGCAGGTGACTTTAGATGTGACGGCAATCACCCCGATCCGCTCCATCAAGCATACCTTGGCTGAGATTGATCGCACCAAATCAGCCCTGCAAGAAGCCTACGTCAATATGCGTAAGAAGCAGGTCGAACTGAAAAAGAAGCAACGAGAACTTGAATCCTGCACTGACGAGCTTGACCGCGAACTGCTAGAGATCGAAATCCTTGAAATCAACAGCCACCTCGAAGGTACGCAAAACCATGTGAACGGCGCACTGCGTAAGATGAACTTCATGGTCAACCAGCACAAGCAACTGCTGGAAAAGGTAGGCAAGAACGAGATCACCGAAGAAGATTACGAGCGCGAAGAGTCTCGCTACCACATTATGACTTGTATGAAGCAGGCATTGAACGCTGCTCGTAGCCGCAACGGCATGATTGATGAGGGCAACCTGATCTACCTGTTCGACTTAGGCATCAATGCGGCACAAGCTCAGGCTGAAGTTTTTGCTTACCTGAACATGGAGAATCAACTGATCTCTAACGGTCAGGCACCGACCCATGAGATGACGATGCGCTGGCTAGAGGCTTGTGCAGACAAGTGGGAGAAAGACCCTGAGACCTTCGCCAAGCGTCGCGGCTTCTCGGTATTTGATCGCTCGTCGTTGACGAATACGCCGCTCTTAGAGCAGGCACCTGACCCTGACAAGAAGGTGGCGTGATGCACTTGGTTATAGGCACCCCTGCTTATGGCGGCATGATGTGCACGGAATATGTGCAGTCGTTGCTTGCCTTGAAGGAAGCCTGTCTCCAGTACAACATCAAACTGACCTGCATATTTCTTGGTAACGAATCTTTGATTCAGCGAGGCAGGAACACGATTGCTTGGCACTTCTTGAATACGGATGCTACGCACTTGATGTTCATTGATGCTGATCAGAAGTTCGTGCCGAACGACATTGCTCGGATGATCAAGGCGGATAAGGGGATCATCGCTGGCGCGGTTCCAATGAAAGGCATCAATTGGGATGCGGTCAGAAAAGGGGCGCAGGCAGGCTACCAAGACTTGTACAAGTTGACAGGCGTGTTCAATGTGAACAAGTTGCCCGGTCATGATATGACTGATCCCAACCAGCCGTTCCAAGTCAAACATGCGGGTACTGGGTTCATGTTGATTCGCCGTGATGTCTTTGAGAAGTTGCGTCCGCATGTGGGTTACTACATGAACGGTGGCTCAACGATCCCTGTACATGCTGAGGTTTACGACTTCTTCAAAGTACAGAACGTCGATCACGAGCTATTGTCAGAAGACTACAACTTTTGTCATATGTACCGGCAGTACGGCGGTACGGTTTGGGTTGCTCCGTGGTGCGAACTGGGTCACTTCGGGGCGTATTGTTTTAGTGGGCAATATGCACAACAAGGAGCTTTTCATGGCACACCAATGCATCAAGTACCGTCTTAACGCTGACGGCACCGTACCTTCCTTTCTCTGCCTGCACCCAGAGGGTGTCGGTGGGGTTTTTGTCGTTGGCGACCCATCTACGCCTTCTCCGCGAGACATGGTGATGATTGGCATCTCTGAGGACAACAACACAGGCGATGCGGAAGTCATCCCTACGCAAGCTGACCTTCAGGCTTATCTGGCGCAAGTTGGCGCAAATTGGACACAGCCTGACCCTGCCAATCCTAATGACCCAGAGGCTACGATACCGTTCGATCCGGCTGCGGCTTCGGCTTGGGTTTGGGGCAGACTAACTGCGTTGAACGCTTGATGGGGTAAAAAATTGACCCGCTAACCCTTCTCGCTGCTGCAAATGCTGCTGTTGCGGCGGTTAAGAAGGGCTGTGAGCTTTACAAAGAGATCAAGGGCGCAGCGGGTGACGTCAAAGACGTGCTGAATGATTTGAAAGAGCAGTACAACAAGATTGTTGACCCGACACCTATACAGAAACAGCAGTACCACGCGGAAGTGCAGAGGGTGCAGGAGATAGCCAAGTCTGACCCCAACGACGTTTACACCCAAATCGGTGATCAGTTGGGTGTGTTGATGGACAGCTACGATGCTCTGAGTAAGGCGTTACTGGCAGAACAGATGGAAGGTAGCAAGGTATACAAAGGTGACGAGAGTATTGGTAGACGGGCACTGCGGCGCATTATCATAACGACGAGGCTGGATGCTATGTTGGCGGAGATACGAGAGACAATGGTGTACCGAGCGCCGCCGGAGTTGGGGTCACTCTGGAGCAAGTTTGAAGACATGTGGCAGACCATCGTCAAAGAGCAGGAAGCAGCCCACGCCGAGGAACTTAGACTGATACAAATCGCAAGATGGCGACGCAGAAAAAGAATAGCGGAAATCAGGGCAAAGCTAACGTGGATTTCAGCCGTGGTTTTCGTAGTAGCGTGGGCAGTGGGGCTGATGTGGCTGACGACAAGAAGCACAATGATGAAAACGTCCCTTGGTCACTGATTGTCGTGGTGCTTGCCGTGCTGTTGACGTTCTTCATCGTGATGCCAGTTCTTGCCTTTATGTACTACGACATGTATTACGCAACACAGGCAGCGGTACAAGAAGTAAAGAAGATGCGGGAGTTGCGCAAAGAAATACAAATTGAACGGATGTACGGTAAATAAGGAGCAATCATGCTGACTCTGATCTCTACTATTGGCGGCTACATTGTCGCTCTGTTCCCAAGACTCTTTGACATTTTGCAAGACCGTGCGGATAAGAAGCACGAATTGGACATTTTGCACATGCAGATGCAGCAGCAACTCCGGCTGACTGACAAGGGCTATTCCCCGGCGGATAAAACAGAAGAAGTCCGCGAGAATGACGAGCAGGATCACCAGCAGTACATGGCTCAGATGGGCATGGTCTACGGCAACCAAGAGAAGCTGTTGGAGTCTTCATCCCAGTGGGTCAAGGACATGACGGCGGCTACCCGTCCGTTTGTCACGTTCATCTTTGTGTTTGAGCTAGTCCTGATCAACCTGCTGACAATGCTGTGGATTTTCCTACACGGCGACAAGGTGACTTCCATTGGCGAGTTGATTCAGATCATGGAGATTGTGTTTGACGCGGATGAGATGGCGCTCTTGGGCACGATCATCGCAATGTGGTTTGGTTCCCGTGGTAACAGCAAGGCTGGTAAGTGATCTATCTGGTCTACGCCAAGCTGTTAATTACCGTCGGTTTGTGTGCTTATTTGATAGTTAATTTGCCATGAAGCTACCACTTGCCACAATTGCAATGATTAAGCATCACGAGGGGGTGCGGTACAAGCCCTACAAGTGTCCGGCAAAGCTGTGGACTATCGGGGTGGGGCATGTGCTCTACCCTGAGCAGGGTAAGATGCCAATTGATCAACGCGACAAGTTCGCACTAAAGATAGAGGACTTCCGTGTATTCAGCAAAGACGAAGTGGATAAAATCCTTGAGAAAGACTTACAGCGCTTTGTCGCTGGCGTTCTTCGTTACTGCCCTGACCATCTTAACGAAAATCGCTTGGGAGCGTTGGTCAGCTTTGCATTCAATGTTGGGCTAGGCACTCTCCAACGGTCAACCCTGCGGCAGAAGCACAACCGTGGGGACTTTGACGGCGTGAAGCAGGAGTTCCTGAAGTTCACCAAGGCGGGTGGCAAAGTCTTGCCGGGGCTGGTCAAGCGTCGAAACGATGAGATCGCCCTGTACTTCTCGGAGCCAAAGTGAACCCGTGGCTGATACTTGCCTTCGTCTTAGCTGTTGGCGCAGCGGCTACTGGGGGGTATTATCAAGGAAATCAGGCAGGGCGAGCCAAGATTCAACAGCAGTGGGATAACGAAAAGACTGCCCAGTATGTTCAGTATGTTAAGGCGATGGAGGAGTCTGTAGAGAAACAGCAACAACTCCAGATGGGTGCAGATAGGTTGCGACAGGAGAAAGATCGTGAAATCCGTGAAATTGCTGCTAGGAATACCGCTCTTGCTAACAGCCTGCGCGACCGCCAAACTCGCCCCACCTCCCAAACAAGTACCGTGCCCAGTACCACCGGCGTTGGATCAAGTGCCTGTACCGGAAAGCAGCTTTACCGAGAGGATGGCGAATTTCTTGTCAGGGTCGCTAGAGAAGCCGACGAACTCAGAATCGCCCTCAAGCAATGCTACGCCCAGTATGACGCGGCCAGACAAACGGTGAAATAAATGCCTCTCAAAAAGTTATTGTTCCGCCCCGGCGTTAACCGCGAGAACACACGGTATACAACCGAAGGGGGCTATTACGACTGCGACAAGATCAGATTTCGTCAAGGCACGCCAGAAAAAGTAGGTGGTTGGACGCCACTAAGTGTAAACACGTTTTTAGGAGTGTGCCGATCACTTTGGGCGTGGGTTACGCTTCAGTTCGTCACTTTGATTGGCGTAGGTACAAACCTCAAGTTTTATATTTCCCGGGGTGGCGGCTACTACGACATCACCCCCATACGTGCTGCGGCGACGCTAAACGGTCCGTTTGCAGCAAGTAATGGCTCCCCGGTAATTACGGTTACAGACACGTCGCATGGTTGCACAACAGGGGATTTCGTTACTTATAACGGTGCGGTTAGTTTGGGCGGGGCTATTACTGCGGCTATTCTAAATACCGAGCATCAAGTCACGGTGCTTAGCGCCAATACTTACACAATAACTGTGGGCGTTAACGCCACCGCTGGGGATTCTGGTAATGGAGGCTCTACTGTCCGTGCGGTGTACCAGATTAATACAGGTGCTGCGGCAGCTATACCCTTAAGTGGTTGGGGCGCAGGTGGCTGGGGAAGCGACGCTTGGGGTTTTGGAGAAACAACTTTTGGTGCCATGAGCCTGTGGAGCCAAAGTAATTTTGGGCAAGATTTAGTGTTCGGCCCTCGCGGTGGAGCTATTTATTACTGGGTTACCGCTATTGGCCCTACTCCTGTAGTTGTGACCATCACTGTTGCTTCTCCAGCAGTACTTACAGCAGCGGTACCACTGTTTGACGGTACACCAATTACGCTTGAGACTTCGGGTGCTTTACCTACTGGGCTGACAACTGGCACGACTTACTACGTACGCAACGGTGTAATTACTGGGGGCACTACTGTATTTAATGTCTCCACAACGGCAACTGGGGCGCTTGTAAATACTAGTGGTGCTGGGTCTGGTACGCAGTACATATCTTCCCGTGCGGTTAACTTAGCCGACTTTGGTGGGGCATCGGACGTTCCGGTGGTACAGAACTTCGTGTTTGTGTCTGACATCTTCCGGTTTGTGTTTGCGTTCGGAACCAACGACTACACCGACACCGAGCTAAATCCAATGCTAATTAGGTGGTCGGATCAGGAAGATGCAGTTAACTGGACGCCAGCGGCAACTACACAAGCAGGTAGTCTTACGCTGTCGCATGGCTCAGAGATTGTTACGGCGCTACAGACACGTCAAGAGATTGTAGTGTTCACCGATAGTACTGTGTACTCGTTGCAGTATCTTGGACCGCCTTATGTATGGAGTGCCCAGCTTCTTGCGGACAACATCTCTATACAAGGTCAGAACTGCGTAGCGGTTGCTTCCGGCATTGTGTACTGGATCGGTGTAGATAAGTTCTACAAGTATGACGGTCGGGTGCAGACTTTGCGTTGCGATCTGCGGCAATATATTTTTAGCGACATCAATACTTCACAAGCGGCGCAAATATTTGCGGGTACAAACGAAGGCTTTAACGAGGTCTGGTGGTTCTATTGTTCTGCTGACTCCACAGTTATCGACAAGTATGTCGTGTACAACTACCTCGAAGACATCTGGTACTACGGCACGATGGGGCGCACCGCATGGCTTGACAGCGGTATTCTTGACTACCCACTTGCTGCTACATATAGCAACACCTTGGTGTATCACGAGAATGGTCTGGACGACAATACTACTGGCACGCCGGTTGCGATGAATGCCTACATAACGTCTTCAGAATTTGACATCGAGGACGGGCATAACTTCGGGTTTATCTGGCGTATCGTGCCCGACATTACGTTCCGTGGCTCCACTACTAACGCCCCGCAAGCGACGATGACTTTGATACCGCTAAAGAACTCTGGCTCTGGATACACTAACCCACCATCCGTAGGGGGTTCTGATTCTGGTACGGTGACGCGCACGGCAACAGTACCAATCGAAGCATTTACTGAGTACGTATATGTACGTGTTCGTGGGCGGCAGATGGCATTTAAAGTTGAGTCCAATCAGCTTGGGGCTACGTGGCAGTTGGGTGCCCCTCGAATCGACATCAAGCCGGATGGTCGCAGGTAATGGCTACCCTCATCCCGTCAAAGGCTCCCAACTTACCGATAGCTACTGTCGAGTATGAGGCTAGGTATCAGGATCAGCTTACTAACGTCTTGCGGTTGTACTTCAACACAATCGACAATGCCATTGGTGAGATCATCCGCACCCTAGCCTACACAGGACCGTTCGATACGATCTACGCTAATACGGTTGACGCGACCAACGTAAACGCAACAAATGTAAATACTGCCAATCTGACATCACTATTTGCCACCATACAACAGCTTCAGGCCAATACGGTCACCGCTGCAAACTTCCAAGGCGGGAATGGTGTTTTCAATAATTTAACTGGTTCCAACGTCAACGCCAGTTTGTTTACCGGTGCTGGCAGGCAAATCAATTTCCCACACGGGGCGTTTTCTAGCACCTTAAATCAGGCAGACGGCAACATAACCACAGCCTATGCGCTGACCTATGACACCACGGACTATTCCTATGGGGTCAGTATTGGCAGCCATACAGCCACATTTACTGGTTCGATAGCTACAACCACCCTAACCGTTACAGCCAATAGTGCTGGGTCAATACTGCCCGGAATGCTTATTACTGGAACGGGGGTTTCGGCTAATACATACATAGTTACTCAGTTAACCGGCACGGCAGGCGGTACGGGAACCTATTCCGTAAGTGTTTCACAGACTGTAAGCAGTACAACAATCACTGGAACTAGATCATCAAAGTTAGTAGTTACTTACTCTGGAAGATACAATATTCAGTTTAGCGCCCAGTTGGTAAATACTGATTCTCAAATCCATGACATAGATATTTGGTTTAGAAAAAACGGTGTGCTTAGTGCTTCGGCTGACCTAGCCAATAGCAATAGTCAGTTTTCAGTTCCAAACAAACACGGAAGTATTGACGGGCACCTAGTCGCGGCCTTGAACTTTTTTATTGACTTAGAGGCAGGCGAGTACATAGAGATCATGTGGCATACATACAATACAGCCACAACCGTTCAAGCTCTTCCCGCAGTTGCAGCATCTGGTACAACCCCGGCAATTCCAGCAACCCCGTCAATTATTGCCACTGTGTCCTATGTTTCTGCCTCGTTTAATCCTAAAACTGAAATCACCCCAATCGGGGTTTCTGGTTATGGGCGAATAGGCACGCCAACCATTGTAATCACTTGACAGTTCAAACATAATATGACCAGTTACGAATTAAGGAGGCTCTTATGGGCGGCTTAGAAACAGCGCTACTTGTTGGCGCAGCAACCGGTGCAGGTACATCAGCCCTAACAGGTGGTGACCCCCTAAAAGGAGCGCTCTTTGGAGCTTTGGGCGGTGCAGTTATGCCGGGCATTGGGCAAGCTTTAGGGGGGCAGGCAGCGGGTACTGCGGCTAGTACTGCGGGTTCTACCGCTGCTAACGTGGGGGCGAATGTCGGGGCGAATGTAGGAGCCAACGTAGGGACGGCTGCGGCAAGTAGTTTGGATGATCTTATGGCAGCCGGGCTGTCAAGAGAAGCTGCGCAACAAAGTATGTTAAACGCGCAGTCAGGGCTTAATGTTGGACCAATAACCCAAACTGCCGGGAACGTCGTACCACAAACTGGTTTCATGGACATCTTCAAGTCCACTCCGGGCGGTCCTGAGTTTGGGCAACGACTTGGTAATTACATCGTTCAGAACCCGGGACAGGCTGCAATGTCGGGCAGTAGTCTTTCCAATACGCTATTTAACCAGCCTAATTTTTCAGCCCCATCTAATGAGTACGATGGTCCGCTAAAAAGATTCCGGTTTAGACCAGAAATGTATCGTCCCGCGTTTGCTGGAGGTGGTGGGATTACCGATATTGATCTTGGCAGCACGGCTCGGCTGACTGGTACCCCCGTTACAATGATGGCAAGGGGTGGTATCGCTGATCTTGGTGGTTACTCTGATGGCGGCAGACTGTTGAAAGGACCCGGAGATGGCATGTCGGATTCGATTCCTGCTCGTATTGGTCGCCGCCAACCTGCTCGGCTTGCTGACGGTGAGTTTGTGGTTCCTGCTGATGTGGTGTCGCATTTAGGTAATGGCTCAACTGATGCAGGTGCCAAACAACTCTACGACATGATGGACAAAGTGCGCCGTGCACGTACAGGCAACAAAAAGCAAGGTAGAGAGATCAACCCTCGCAAATTTGTGCCCGCTTAAGGATTTGCTATGAGCTATTCAAGACGACAACTAGAAGCTTTGGGCGAGCCGTTTGGCTCTTGCGCTACACGTGTAAAGCCGGGTGGGTATGGGCGTATTTATGGTGTAGGTAACGAGCCAGCACCCGCAGGCAGCGTACCAGCAGAGGATTCTGACTATTACTATCAAACTGGTAGCATGTCAGGTCCCGGTCAATTTATGGTGGCAAACCCCGAATATAAGGGTCCAGCGTATGTACCAGCCGCCGCAGGAGTAGTACCACCAGAGGACTCTGACTTTTATTACCAAACCGGTAGCATGGCGGGTCCCGGGCAATATATGGTGGCAAACCCTGCATATAAGGCAGACGTACCGGCCTATGTTCCATTTACACCTACCACGACGGCTGCGGCTTCTACTGGTGGAGGTGGTGGAACTACAACTACTACGGGTGGGGGTGGTGGAACTACAACTACTACGGGTGGGGGTGGTGGAACTACAACTACTACGGGTGGGGGTGGGGCAACTACAAACACTGGTGGGGGTGGTGGAACTGCAACTACTACGGGTGGCGGCGGTGGTAGTAACTGGATTAATGCGGGTGGTGCTACGCTCTTTGAAGGAAATACTGACGCCATAAGAAACTACATCAGTAATCTCTATACGAACGAATTAAATCGTCCAGCAGACCCAGCGGGTTTGGATTGGTGGACTAGTCAAATTGCGGCTGATGGTAAAGTTTCGCAGGACGAGTTAAATGCGTGGCGTGAAGGAGCTAAAGCTAAAGGAGAAACACTCGTAAACGTATCGCAACAAGAAGCAGCTAGAAGGGCGGCAGAAGAAGCAGCTAGAAGGGCAGCAGAAGAAGCAGCTAGAAGGGCAGCAGAAGAAGCAGCTCGCACTGGGCAAGGTACAGCTATCAATCGTCCGGGCGGTTTTTTAGGCGCTCCGTTTACTGGTGGACGAGAATACAACCCATTTTATGCAGGGCCTGATGCGCGTTCTGATTTGGTGAACATGGCGTATCAAAGGCTTTTGAATAGACAGCCAGACCCCGAAGGACTTGCGTATTACAGTCAAGAGATGACTCGTGGGCTGACTGGTCAGGGATTGGTATCTAGGCTGGCAAACTCACCTGAGTTCCAAAGATCGCAAGATTTTCAACGTGCGTACACTGCGACATTCCGTCCCGGCTATCAAGAGTTTGGGCCAAGCGGTCAGTACAATCAGCCAATTTACTTAAGTAGTTATACGAACTACGCAAGGTCGCCTGAGTTTGCTCAACCCCTGTACAACACGACTATGATGACTCCACAGCAATTAGGCTATGGGTTTGGGTCATTTAATCCGTTTGCATACGGCGGCGTCAACGAATTTGCAAGTGCGGATACTGCGCCAGCAAGTTCAAGTACAGCGGGTGGAAGTACGGCTGCGGCAAGAGGAGGCAGAATTAAAAATGATGAAGGTATTGCTGCGCTATTGAAGCGATGAGTTTAAGCGTACAGTCAGTCGCTACGGAATACATAAGCCAAGTATGGCCTATGGTGCAGGAGTACTTTCAGGAAGCATTAACAAAAGGCGGTGAGGAAGTTGATTGGGAGCCGGGGTACAACATCCATCACATCCAGTCATTCTTAACCACGGGGCAGTGGCTGCTATTAGTTGCAGCAGATGAGACTGGAAAGATACATGGTGCGGCTACAGTTTCTTTCTCTAACTACCCAATGCACCGGGTCGCTTTTATTACGTTGATAGGCGGCAAGCTTATCTCTAACAAAGAAACTTTTGCGCAGCTAAAAGAAATTCTGCGTCAACGCGGGGCTACAAAAATCCAAGGGTATGGTCGTGAGGCCATAGTTCGATTGTGGAAACGGTACGGATTTGAGCCACGTACTACTTTAGTGGAAGTGAAAATATGAACTACTCACGACGCCAGTTAGAAGCTTTTGGTGAGCCGCTTGGGGATTCGGTAACACGTGCCAAGCCGGGCGGTCGTATCTACGGAGGTGGTGGCGGAGGGCATACCACTAGCACGGTGACTCAGCAGAACATTCCTGACTGGCTGCGCCCACAGACAGAAGCATTGCTCGGCGGGGCAACTAAAGAGTTTTTCCAAACCCAAGAAGTTCCCGGTACCGATGGTGGGGCTAGTACTTTTAATATCACCGGCATCAAGCCGTATGTGCCCTACAGCGTCAATGCTAGAGACTATGTAGCTGGCTTTAGTCCGATGCAACAGCAAGTATTTTCTGAGTCCGCAAATATGCAGCGGCCTGCTGGCTTTGGTTATGGCTCCGAGCTTGCTGGTATTGCTGGGCTAGGTGGGCTTGAGAGCGCTAGTAAAGGATTTGGTTACGGGCAGGCCGGGTTTGGCGCAGGTCAGTTGGGGCAACAACTCGCTGTAGGTCGAGGCGGTATGTTCGGCAATCTGGGTGCTGGCCTTGGTATGCAGGCCGCTGGTATGGGTGGTCGGTACGAGGGTATGGCAACTACCCCCGGCACTGTTCAGTCTTTCATGTCGCCGTACCAGCAAAACGTAATCGACACGCAGAAGCAAGCTGCTATCCGTGATTACGACATCCAGATGCAGAACCTTAAATCGCAAGCGGCTAGAAGCGGTGCGTATGGTGGGTCTCGACAAGCTATCCAAGCGGCTGAAGCACAGCGTGCTTTGAATTCGCAACTGCAAAACATCGAGAATGTAGGCCGTCAGTCTGCATATGACAGAGCTATACAGTCCATGCAGTTCGGCACCACGGCAGGTTTGCAAGGACTCCAAGGCGCTCAAGCAGGTCTTAGCACAGCACTCCAAGGTGTTCAGCAACAACTTGCTGGTACTGCGCAAGGTATGCAAGGCGCACAAGCGGGCCTACAAGGTGTTGCGGGGGCACAAGCAGGATATGGCTTAACAGGTCAATCTGCGCAAAACATGGCGAATATCGCTAGACAACAACAAGAAGCCGATCTTGCACGTATGGGATTCCAAGCACAACAAGGTCAAGCTCAAAGAGCCGCAGAGCAAGACATCATCAACCAATCCATTCAGAACTACGCTCTGGCGCAACAATATCCAGCACAACAGTTGGCTGCATACAACGCGTTGCTACGTGGTCAAGCAGCCCCTGCAACTACCGTATCTCAATATCAGGCTGCGCCTAGTGCGTTGTCCCAGATCGGTGGTCTTGGTTTAACTGGTGCTGCCATGTATGGCATGATGAATAAGAAAAAAGGCGGCAAGATTGAGACGAAGGATGACGATGGTATTGATGACCTTCTCATTCGCAAAACCATGAAAAAGGTGAAAGCATGAGCGTAACCGGATTAGGCCGTATTGCTATGGCTGAAAAAATGTCTGTGGCGCAGCTTAAAGAAGCTTTGGAAAATAAAACGCTTCCTGCGTATATCGCGGCGCCTTTGCTTGAAGAAAAACTGGACATGCAGGAGCACATGCGTACCTACGCAATGATACGGGGAGCGCAGCAGTCTAAATCTCAACCCCCAATTCTGGATCGTGTCGTGCAGCGTGCTGAAGCTGCGGGTATTGACCAATTGCCTAGTAACTTAGCGCCTACACGGGATATGGCTGGCGGCGGTATTGTTGCGTTTGAAGGGGGCGGCGAGGTAGAGAAACCCATGCGGTTCCAGAACCAAGGTTTGGTGCCTAAGACGCAGGAAGAAATGGACCGCGAAGAAATGATGGATACACTTCGCCGCATGAAAGCAGCGGGTATGGATGTACTTAGCTTACCCGTTCGAGGCGTTGCAGGCGCTGCTGAATCTGTAATTACTCGCCCACTTCGTGCTCTTGGTGTACCAATACCTTATATACCTAGCGCTTTTTACGGCGGTGATTCTTCCAGCATGACTCCTTACTACGATGTAATTCGTAGACAAGATGAAGCAAAAGCGGCTGCCGCTGCTAAACCAGAAGCTCCTAAAGTTGACGCTAAACTTCCTGAAACGGCGGTAGCGCCACCGGCTAATAAGGGGACTACTGGTGCGGCACCCAAAGCACCATCAGGTGCAACTGGTGATAGAGGAATTGCAAGTCGTATTTCAGAGCCTCCAAAACCTCCTTCCCTCACCGGCCCTACTGCTACAGAAATTACAAAAGGCTTTATGGAAGGGGATAAGGGCTATTTGGCAAGAAGCGAAGACCGAGAAAAACGTCTGATGGAGAATCTTGGAAAAGATCGCCTGCAAGGTAAAGCTTTTGAAAGTTACGAAAAAGCCTTGCGTGACGAAGGTATACAGGCAGGTCTTGACAAAAACCAAGCCAAATATATGGCTATGCTCAAAGCTGGTTTGGCAATGATGTCAGGCACATCGCGGCACGCGTTGGAAAACATTGGTAAAGGCGCAATGGTAGGTGCTGCTGACTACCAAGAAGCTTATAAAGACCTGCGTAAAGCTGAACGTGAACGTACCAAAGAATTTGCGCTTATTGAACAGGCACGTCGTGCCGAAGATCGTGATGACCTCAAGCGTCGGGATGAACTACTCATGAGAGCATCTGACGCCGCCCAAAGGCGTGATGATTTTGGCACCAACGCGCTAATGAGTGCGGGCATAGAAGATACACGCGCTGCTCGTGATTTGTGGAAAACACAGTACAGTGCTGCCTTTGACGTATGGAAGACTAGAGAAACGATTGGTGCGCAGGAGAGAATTGCGAAGGATCGTAATGCGGCTTATCTTGCTGCTGCAAAAGCTCGTGGGGAAGGGCGTGGGGGGCTTACGCAGTATCAACTTGCCCGGATACGCCAAGAAGCAATAAAGAATGTGGACGAAGGGCAAATCAGGGCGGATATGGCTAAAGCCGCAAAACTTTCAAAAACTCCTAGACCCGGCGAAGATGCGAGTTTTGATGCCCGTGTAAATAAAGCCTATGAAGATAGACTTAACCAATACATAGAGCGGCAGTTAGGCGTTTCTGGAGGCAATCCTTTTGCTGGGTTTTCCCTTGAAGATTGATTAGAGGAACGTCATGCCTATCTATAAGGTACGTGCTCCTAACGGCAAGTTGTATCAGATTGAGGGTCCAGAGAACGCAGATAAGAACGCGTTGTTCCAAACCGCCAGTCAGTTATACGAGCAAGACGAAAACAGGCGTTTACGTAAAGAATATGGTCCCGGCCTCCTTGGTACGTTAGGGGAGTCTGCCGTTCGTGGGGCGCAACAACTTGGCGTAGTTGGTGGGGACATTATCCCTGCCATGCTCGGTAAGACTTTTGGTTTTGAAGACTACGCCAAGCAGCAAATGGAAGAAGCTGCTAAGTCTCAGCAAGAGATTTTCAGGGCACGTCCCCCAATCTACGAGTCATACAAAGAGCCTGAATCCATATATCAAGGACTTCAATTTGGCGCTCAAGTAATTGGCGAACAAATCCCCAACATCGCTACAGCCCTTATCCCCGGTGTCGGGGGCGGTATTTTTGCAGGGCGTGCTGCTTTATCTACAGTAGGTAAGTCCCTTGCAACCCAAGCTGCTGAACGTGGTCTGGTTGGCGAAGCTGCTACTGCCTTTATCGCCGAGGGCATGAAACGTGCTGCCCCACAGATTGCTGCTAAGGCGCAGCTTGGTTCGGATGCGGGTGTGTTTTTGGGGTCGTACGCCCAGAACGCTCCAGAGATTTTCCAAAACGTGTTTGAGAAAACCGGCGAGATGGATGTCGGCACGTCGCTACTCTTTGGTGCTGGTGCCGCTGCTTTAGATTCCGTTCTCCCTGCGCAATTATCGCGGCAGATGACTGGCCCACTTAAGATGGGCATCGTAGAGAAAGTGCTGGAGAAATCCGGCATGGATCGTAGTTTACTACGCAGTGTTACTTCTGGCCTCATCAAAGGCACTGCGGGTGAAGGTCTTACCGAAGGCGCACAAGAAGCTATCAGTATCGCCGCAGAGAACTTTGTTGCTAAGAACCCACAAGTATTTGAGAGCAAAGAGTGGGATCGGATCATGGAAGCCAGCGTGCGTGGTGCTATCGCTGGTGGTGGGTTCGGTGTTGCAGGTGGGTCAGTACAACGCCTACGCGAAAGAGCGGAAGACTTACGTGTTCAAGCCGAACAAGCTGAACGTGAACGGCGTGTCGAAGATGCGGCTCGTCTGCGCCGTGAAGTTACTGAAGCAGAACAGCAAATAGCTGAACTTGAGGCGCAAAAAACTCAGATGGAGTTGCCGGGGTTAGAAACCGGTGTGTACACAGCCCAATACCAGCCAGAAGAAGTTACCAAGAAAGCTGAAGAAGGTGCTAAAAAGAAGTTGGGTGGCAAGCAACTGGAGATGTTTGGGCCAGAAGGTGAACTAACCAAAGAAGCCGAAAAAGCCGCAACCGCTGATGAGAAGCGTGCGGTAAACATTGCTCGCCAACAAGCTAAGAAAGAAGCGACTGAACTAAAGCAGTATCAGGATAATCTGAAGAAGTTCTTGGGTGCTAAGCAACTTACGCTGCCCGGGCTGTCGCCTGAAGAAATCGCGGCTACACAGCAACAACAAGCCGACCTTCAAGAACAGATTAAAACTACTGGGCAGGGCGATTTGTTCTCGGGCATGCCCCCCGCACCGGCGGTTGAGGCTGCACCAGCAGTTGAAGAAGCAGTTGCCGAACCCACCAAAGTAACAACTCCTTCTGGTATAGAAGGAACTATCATCAGCGCGGACAAGACCGGACTTGCTGCGCTTGGCAAACAACTTGGGATTGGTCGTACGGCAAAGATACTGCGCGAAGATGGACCGCTTGCTGGTAAAGATTTATCTGATCCAGAACAGGCTGCTGAAGTTAAACGTGTATTGGAGGCTTACGCATCAGGCAAACCAGCCGAGGGCGCTCCTGCCAAGATCGAAGAATTCTTGAAACGTCCTGAGTTTCAGGTTGCCCCAACGGAGGTGCCAAGTGAGCCAACTGCACAATTTGACATCGGAAGAACTGAGCTTGGCGTTCCGAGTGATATCACTGATGGAAGAGAGGCAGTCAGAGATCGAGGTGCCGGAGAAGTTACAGAACCTATCAGCGGAGGATTGGATGAGGCTGGACTTGCTGCTGGAGACGTTGATGTCGGAGAAGAGGTTGCTGGGCGTCCACTAGGTGTTAGAGAAGCGCAAGATGTAGCCAAAGCTGAAGCTGGTGTTGATAAGGCTGTTCAGCAACAGATCGACTTCGTAGCCCAAAACGATGAGCGTGCTAACAACATCCTAACTGGCATGTTGCGGCAGATTGCCTCTGCCGAAGGGATTAATCCTAAAACAATGCCGTCGGAGGACTTCCGTGGCACACCGGCGCATGACTACTTACGTCTGGCAAACCTGCTAAATGAATACGCTCGGCTAAAAGATTTAATAAATGCACCGGCAGCTACCCCTGCGGAAAGGGCGCAGGCCACACGCAACCAGCAAGAACTTGGTGTTATTAACGACGCCATCATGGAGTCTGGGCCAGATATGGCTCCGTTTCTTGAAGCGTTTGAAACAGCTACGCCTGCCCAAAAAGAACAGATACTGTCAAACATCAATAGGGAAGCCGTTTCAGAATTTGAAGAAACCGCTAGGGAACGTGTACGCAACCTAAAAACCGAGGCTGAGAAAAAAGCACCTCCTCGTCGTGCGCCTGTTTCTGAAGCAGAACTTGATGCACTTGCTGATGAGTTCAACGAGCGCTTGTTTGAGAAGACAGGTACTAAACTATTCTTACCGGCGCATCGCGGGCCTGAACTAAATGACGCTGGTAAACAACTTGTACAAGACGGCAACGTCAACGGCCTGCTCGACCATCTACGCAACTCCAGTACCAGCAAGCCGCTGCGGATGATCTTGTCCAAGATCAAGAGTCTGAATCTCAAGACTAAGATTGTGGTGGGCAACCCAGAAGGCCCGATGGCGCTTCCCGATGCGTTTTATCGTTGGTTTGGTGATAGCAAGGTTGTTGACGAGAACGGCGATCCGTTAGTTGTATACCACGGCACGCATGCTGACATCGATAAATTTAAAGTCAGTAAAGAAGGCGGGGCGTTAGGTAATGGTATCTATGTGACACCAAACCCAGAGTTCGCCAGTGGATATGCTGAGCCGTATCAAGCCGATGGCAACGTCATGCCCCTGTACGCATCCATCAAAAACCCGCTGGTCCTTGACGGATCAATTGCCAAAGACCCGATGGTAGAGGCACTGGTACGGCTTGGCGTTGACCGTACTAAGGCGGAGCGGATTGTTGAAAAGGCTTACGACGAAAAAGGATATATAACTAACGAAGTAAAGAGTAGGGCCACTGCTCAAGGCTACGATGGAATTATTAAATATCGAGACAATGAGATTAGTGAAATAGTAGCCTTTAATCCAGCTCAAATTAAGTCTGTATTTAATAGCGGGGCGTATGGTCAGAAAGAAGGCCGTATCCTTTATTCACCAAAAGCTGGTTCCTTTGACCCACGTACCAATACCATAACCATCAGCCCCGAGTTGGGGATGAACGAGCACACGCTGCTGCATGAACTCATGCACGCTGCCATATCCCATGTGCTACGCAACCCTAACCTGCCGGTCACCAAACAGTTAACTGCCCTATTCGAGCAGATTCAAAACCAGATGGGTACGGCGTACGGTGCCCAAGACTTGCAGGAGTTTGCTGCTGAACTGGTAAGTAACCCTGAGTTCCAAGCCCTGCTCAAGACCATCAAGGCTCCCAAGAGCAAGAACATGTTTGTGCGGTTCATGCAGACACTGGCAGAGTTCTTTGGATTTGCTAAAGGCACCAACGCATACGATAAAGGTTTGAAGTTAATTAGTGATGCTCTGGACATCTCGGCTGATGTAGACCCGTCAGTTGGAGACCTGCTGTTCTTGGGAACTCCTAACGGCGCAAACACAGGGTTTGGTGTAGTTGGTCGTATCGGGCAGGCGATGCCTACGCTCGCTGGTAGGACTGTAGAGGGCACCAAAAACTACTTGTCGAACGTGCCGGGAGACGCGCAGTCCATCGCAATGGGTCTGCTGCGCTTAGACAACATCAACACTATCTACCGCAAAGAACTACCGTCCCTGCAAAAGCTTATAGATGCTTTGGAGTTGCGCAACGGTACGGAAGAACAACGCATCAAGGTAATCAACACTAATTACAAGCGCTTCTTGGGTGTAGAAAGACGCAACCCACAGGCCATGCAGCGTATGAATGACATGGCGATTGATGCGCGACTTGAACAAGTTGACCTGCTCGATCCCAAATTTAAACCAGCGCCTGCGCAACAAAGCGAATACCGCCGTTTAAAGAATGTGTACAACGCGCTACCTGCCGAAGTACAACAAGTTTATAAAGACATTCGTGGCGCTTACGACTCTGCTATTAACGAGTACGAAGACATCCTGATCAACTCTGTTCAAGACCCATCGGCTCGCCGTAAATTAAAAGCCCAGTATGAGGCGCGTAAGCGTCAGGTTGGCTATATTCCGTTCCTGCGCCGAGGCGACTTCTGGGTTGAATACGATGAAAACGGCGAGCGTGCAGTACAAGCGTTTGAGTCGCAACGTGAGCGGCAGAGGTTTATCGAAACGCAACTCAAAGGTAAACCACATAAAGTTTATCGGAACCTAAACGAAGCCACTTTTAACCAGAGTACGCTGCCTTCCTCATCGTTTATTGTCGGGTTGATGGGCGAGTTGAACAAGCAGGGTGCCAGCCAGACACTCAAGGACAACATATATCAGTCATATCTTGCGTTGTTCCCCGCTGAATCTTTGGCAAAGAACTTCATGAAGTCCGACAATATTCGGGGCATGGAGCGCGACATCGTGCGCGGGTATGGCGAAACGATGATCAAGTGGGCACGTAAGTTAGCGTCCAGTAAATACAATCCTGAGATTGACCGTGCTTTGAGCGAGGTTGCAACCCAAGGTAACGAGGCTTCAACAAAACCAGAAGGTGCTGGAGCATACGCCGCTGCTCAAAACGTGGTAAGTCAGGCAGGCTTCTTCCATAACCCAACCTATGACGGACTTACCAGCGCGGCAACAACGATTAGTTATCTCAGTTACATAGCAGGCAACGTATCGTCAGCGTTAATTAACTTGACTACGTTACCGATGTTTTCGTGGTCGATTCTGGGTGCCAAGTTTGGGTTTGATCAGTCTTTCCTTGCACTGTCGTCAGCTTCCAAAACCACAATCGACTACATTTTTAACAACAAAGTACCCGCCAAGTATGCCAAGCTGTTTGATGTATTAAATGACCACGCGCAGCTAGAACACACAATGGCACGAGAAGTGTTGGAAGGGCGTCGCCAAACAACTTCTGAATTTACTGGCATCAAAGCCCGGATCATGGACGTAGTGTCCATACCGTTTAGTAAGACTGAAGTCTTAAACCGTGGTGCTACGGCTATCGCCGCATATGATCTGGCACGTGGTAGCGGGATGAATGAGCAGGATGCGATCCGCTACGCCTTAAATACCGTAAAAGAGATCAACACCTCCGGCCTGTCATCGACTGCCCCGCGCTACATGCAGCATCCGTTAGGGCGTATCTTCTTTACGTTCAAGTCTTTTGTGTGGAACACCGCGTTTGTAGTAGCCCGTGCCTTCCATCAGGCAACTAAAGGAGAAAGCCAAGCGGTTCGCAAAGAAGCCTTTAGGCAGCTTATTGGTATCTACGGCATGGCGATGGCGTTCGCTGGCATCAAAGGACTTCCATTCATGGGGGCCACGTCTACATTAGCGACTATGATCAACGCGTTGCTAGGAGACGATGACGAGCCGTACGACTTTGACGTGATGATGCGTAACTGGACGAACGAGCTGTTCTATAAAGGGCTTGTTAACTACGCAACCAACTTGGAGATTGCTAACCGTGTAGGCGTGGCAAATGACCTAATCTTCCGTGATGATCCACGAGGCGTTGCTGAAGATGGCTACGTGATGACTGCCATGAAGCAAGCGTTCGGTCCTGCTGGGTCGTTTGCAGTGGGTGTTGGTAATGGCGCGAAGCTTGTATCGGAAGGTGAGGTCTGGCGTGGGATTGAGGCCATGACGCCAAGCGTCATACGAAACGCAATGAAAGGTTTTCGATATTTAAACGAAGGCGCGTTGACACTTAAGGGAGACCCTGTTGTAGAAGATATATCCACATACAACTCCCTAATGCAAGTCATCGGCTTCTCCCCTGCCCACTTATCAAACGTCTACGAAGAACTTGCAATGAAGAAGGGCTTCGAGCGGGAGATCATGGAGAAGCGCAAAAAGCTGCTGAACAAGTACGACATGGCACGCCGTGCCGGAGACTCCGATCTGATGGACGAAGCACGGGAAGAAATTAGTGCGTTCAATGAGCGTCGTATTGACCCCAAAGCCAAGATTACCCGCGATACTTTGATACGTTCGGAAAGAGCTAGGGAAGCTGCCGAGAAGAATATGATCAATGGGGTGCGGTTCAATAAGAACCTGATGCCAGAGATTGAGGCTTTGTTGGATGAGGATGAGGACTAAAAAGACCCCCGGACTTGCCGGGGGTTAATTCTTCTCCAGAGAGAGTGGCGGAGAAGAAGAGTGCGAGGGCATTATATCCTCAACTCTCCAAACCCGTAAGCCATACTTCCCCTTCTCCACTACTTGTTTACAGACAACTTTTAATTTCAGGCGTCGTGCTTCTGCCTCAACAAATCGCTGAGTAAGTTTGCGATCCAAACAAGGCACGAAGAATGAGGTGCCCGGCTGAAATTTATCCCACTCAATCAGCAGTGGCAGTCCCAGTATCTTCATTTTTTAGCAACACAGTTTCGCTAAAGTATTCCAGTTTGGATGTATCGAAGCAGATGGCGCTAACTGGGGCTTGCATATTCGCGACGGTTCCTGCTGTCATGCGCTTCTTCTTGATCTCCACGAACGCTTTGTTCTTGCGATAAGGGATCAAAGATTCTTCAAAGTTCATGAACAGCTTGGAGCAGTCGTCCCTATAAGCCTTTGTAACAACAAACAATAGTTTAGTGTCCGGTTCATATCGTATGATCAGTGCCCCGCGAGGTTCACGAATCGGTCCATATTCTGCACCAGTGCGCTTGTCGCGATTGCCATTGATGACCAGAATCTCGTGAAAGTGACGCTGCAAAAACCCACCAAGAAAGTCATCGGCATCCAGCATCAGCTCTTTGGTGCGAACACGTGTCTCCTTGACCAAGTTAACGCCAAAGTCAAACACCGGCTTGATTGGTATGTCGTGCAAGCCAAGCATCTTGGCAATAGCACCACCTGCTATATTGATTGTGACCATAGCTGACCAGTACCGTTCTGTATTCGTAATGCCAGCAGCCGCATCTATCTTGGCTTCGAACTCCTCTATCTTCTTAATCACCATCGGGAGTTGGCCTAGTATCGCTTGCGAATACGGCTCGATAGCATGCCCGTAGTTAGCCATTAGTCTGCCAAAGTGATTCCTTGACCATGCAGGATCGTTGTACGTATCTGGCTTCATGTTGATCTCCAAGATACGATTTAGTTCGCCATCGGGAAAGCCCTTTATGTTTAGCAGCATGTCGGGCACTGACCGATTGCTTGACGTAACCAACCCACTAGAAAACTTGGTGTGGTTTAGTCGCTCGGCGTTCTCGTGCCGACTCATTCGGTTCTTGCCCCGCCCAGAAGTCACGTCATAAATTTGTTGTGACATGTGCTCTGACTGCATGTTGGTGATCTCGTCCATCGTCAGGCAAAGGTTTTGCAGGGTTCCGAACCGCTGCATCCGTGCGTTGTACGTATCTTTGGGGGATAGCAGCAACTCTTTTGGCCTACCGTAAATGCTGTTGAGTGCATGGAGTACTGTCGTTTTACCCGAACCAGACTCACGGCTCATCAGGTTAATAAGGAAACCATCAAGCGCACCCTTTGCAACGAACGGCATTAGCAACGTGCCAAACCCCGTGAAGAAAGCGAAAGCCCTGCCCTCCATCCCCGGTCTGCCGTACGCGTTGATTACATCTTTCCAAACATGGAAGTCGCCTTTGGGTGTGAACAACGGCACCAGTGGTAGGGTCGGTGCAGATGGAGGGCTGTAACTTACTCCCGTTGCTTTGATCTCTCTGTCGCCTACGATGATTGCAGACTGGTCTTCCGTCCAGCCAAACTGTTTGTGTGCTTTCTCCGCGCCCATCTTCATTTGCAACTCCTCTACCCATTTCGTCACGTACCACATGAGCGTATCTTGCTGCTTACTGAGCGCAGCGATGCCATGCGATGCGATGATCTCTCTGAACTTATCTTTAGCCAGTGCCGAAGCCAAAGGCATGATGAACTCGCGCACTCCGTCTTTTGGCAGGTGGAGGCGTAGCAGCAACGTCTCCCCCAAATCAGGGTCAGTCATCCGCTTAACTACGTAGAAGTCGTATGGGTAAACAACTTCATCTATGTCGTTACCGTCCTTGTCTTTGGTATGGACGAACACACCACCATTCTTGCCACGGAAAAATGGGAATGGTAGTTTCGGGATGACGTATTCCTTGGCCTCTTTAGTCTGTGCCTCGATGCCAATGACGGTGCTTTGCTCTTCTGTTGCTTCTACGATTTCTTTACCAAGCTGAATCGGCGAGGTGATCTTTAACGTACACCCTTCGCATCCAACTGGATTTAACTTTTTGAATGTATCGCAGGTGTACGGGCCTTTCGTCTCATTAGCTTTCTTCTCGGTGTTCTCAGACGAATACCCCGGATACCCCTTGCTAATAACGTGTATTGCTTTGTCGCGGTCTATGCACTGTTGGGCAATGGACAGACCGGCTCTCCACAACGGCTCTTCGATTGTGGCTTGGTTGTCGTAGATGTTGACGATCTGTGCGCAGCCGTTACCCTCAACCGATTTGATTAGGATTGTCTTGAAGCGTGACTGACTCGCGCCAATCAAAGCTAGGGTCGTTGCGTCAAGGGGGCGCTTACCAAACTCTTTGGCAACGGTATCTAGTATGGCATCTGACGGCTCTAACAGTTCTTTTATACGCTCGTTCGGAACCAGCGGTGCCAGATACAGAATCTCGACCGGTATCGGATTGGTCGGGTCTTTTAGGTGGTTGGTTTCAGGAACGCGCAGTACCCGTGCCGCATCTGCTGGCACAGCGTAGTCAATATCAAACTTGTGTGTGCTGCAAAGGGTCTTGAGCTGCTCGGCAAATGGCTTCCACTCCTCTCTGGTGAGAGGCTCTTCAAGAATCCAGTACACGTGCGCACCGCGCCCAGACCTAAGAATCGTCGGCTTCGGTAGCCCAGTGGCTTTGCAAAAGTTCTTGAGCGCTACTAACCCATCATCTAACGTGGCGTAGGGCTTCCCCTCACCACAATCAAGGTCTAAGAAAAATGACTTGAGCGCAATCGCATTAACCGCATACCGACCGTTCTTTACCGCACCAAACTTCGCCAGCCCAAAGAAAGCATTGAACCCGTCCGCTTGAAACGCGTCGGCTTGGGTGCTGAGAACGTCGATGCTATCTGCAAATCGTTGCCGGACAACATCTTTGGGTTTAAGTTCTCCACCTTCTTCTACATAATCTCTTCTATTACCCCAATTGCAGTAGTGCTCACCTTCTTCCAGAGGTGGTAACACCAGTGCAAAAAATTCTTTGCGTGAAAGCATAGCCGTCCTCAACGAACCGTCAAAAGAGGATGGGCAGGGGCGTGACGGCAACGCCCTTTTCGGTAGCTAACCTAGCCCCCCTACAACCAATTAAGCTAATTTTGTTATTAGCTTCTTCATGCGCTCCGCATGTTTGCCTGACACAACCGCTTTACCTTTGAACCAGTTGTAAACGGTCATGCGGCTGACACTAAAGAACTCGGCAACATCGGTAACAGGAATGTCGTCTCTAAGACAAATCTGTGCGAGTTGCACTCCAAGCAGTCTTTGGTCAGCTCTTCGAATCTCTTCTACGGTTAGCAGTGAGTATCCGGTAGGCATATTAGTCATCCCATTCGTCGAGGATTTTGGACAGGTCTTTCTTGTCGGCTGGTGCTTCTTCTTTCTTAGCCGTGCGTTTTACAGGTTCTTCTTCTACTACAACTTCGACAGGCGCAGCTTTTGGCTTCACCGTCTCAAACTCAACGGCAGCAGCTTCCGCAACCTTGACACCATCCGTCTCAGCAACAGTCATGGTGATTGCACGTTGTGCAGCGGGGGTTTTACCCTGTGCGATTGCAGCCTCATGCTCCTGCGGTTCCAGTACACGCACTGGCTTAAACGTCAGCTTCGGTGTAGCGCTGTCAGTATCAAAGCGCATCTCGGTGACAACTGCGGTGATGGGTACGCCCTTGCTGCCAATCATCTTGGCGTAAGTTTGCAGAGGCCACTTACCAGCTTCACCGCTACCAAAGATAGATGCAGCAGGTAGAGTCAGTTGGAATATGTCGCCCCTAACATCATTGGCTAGTACTACAGCCAAGCGTTGACTGTAACGGCAAGCACGGCTTTCACCCTGTCCCGAGCCTCTAACATTCTGGGGGCAGTCGAGGCATCGTTTGGCTTGTGGTTCTTTGACTTTTGCGTCTGGCATTTCTCCATTCGCTGACCAGCAGTCGGGGGCTGTGACTTCACCTCCTTCTGAAAATTGCTTTGCATAAAACGTCCTTGATACTTTCTCTGCCGCTGCGACGATCACAACATTCATCGAGCGATCTTCGTTCTTAGCTACTTCCTTACCATTCACCATCATGCGCCATACGCCGCCCTTGATGGAAATACGTTTTGATTCACCACCACCGCCGCCCATCAAAGCTTTAGTGGTTGCATCAAGCTCCGCGTTCTTCAGGTAAGACGGAAGCCCTTGGTCAAATACTGCAAGTTCGTTGCTCATTTGCACTCTCCTAGCGTTTGATAATGACAATTGATTGTGATACATCCGCGTTCAACCCCGGCGGATGTAGATCGGGGTTTTCTTCAAGAAACTGTTCCATGTTAGCTGTATTGATGCGTTGATAAAGCAGTGACATAGCGTCTTGATCTTTGATGAACTTATAAAACGCATCCCAATCCGTAGGCCAGAATCGTTTATTAGTTCTTCGTGAAATAGTACCGTGTTGGGTGCGTATAGTTGCAGCGCCTTGCTCTTTGCAAATCTCAAGCAACTGTGTAGCGACAGCTTCTAATTGCTCTTCGAGTTCTTTATCTTGCTTGGCGAGTTCTCTACGCTTTTCTCGTATCTTGACGTAGACTTTTGTAAGCCTATCGGCATTGATGGGGTCAGTCATTGCACTCTCCTTCGTTTGTAAAAGGCAGATCGATTATGGTGATGCTACTTTACTTTGTCAAGTGTCTTGCATCACATTTTTATAGAGATCAATCAGCTTCGCATGTATGTCCACCTTCTCCGATAGCATCTTATAAATTCGATGTTCAACCGGACTCCCCTGAAGATGTACCACTGTGCATGGATTGCGTTGCCCGGCCCGATGCACTCTAGCGTTCGCCTGTAAATAAGTTTCGATAGATGTAATCGGACCCCACCACACTACGACGTTCGCAGCGTGTAGCGTTACGCCATGTGCAGCAGCTTGTGGCTGGATGACCAACACTTGTGGATTTGTCTCCGTTTGGAAATTAGCAAATATCTCAGTGCGTCTCGTTGCACTGATGCCACCATGAATTACCTCTGTGCTAATACCGTTTTTCTTTAACTCTTCGGCAACGATTTCGATAGCATGTTTGAACGGCGCAAAGACGATGACTTTGTGACTAGCTTCTTCAATGACCTCCAACAGCGCAGCCATCCTAGTCTTGGCATCGAACGCCACGACTTCTCCAGTGTCCGCGTAAACAGCACCACAAGATAACTGTAGCAACTTGTTTAGGTTTGCTGCCGCGTTCACCGTAGTGATCTCTTCTCCTGCGGCAACCGTCATCATGTCCCTGCGGATGATCTCGTAAAACTTTTTCTGTTGCGCAGATAGCGGCACGTCCCGAGTTACGTAGGTCATCTCCGGTAGGTCGAGGCACTCTGCTTTGGTAAACCGGATGGCGGGTTGCAGAACCTCATGCACTATCTTCTCTGAGCGTGGCTTGGGTATCCACTTAAATTGTGTAATGCGCTGCATTACCATGTCGCGGAAGGCACCCTGAAACTTAGGCACTCCACTTGGGTTGATGATCTTGGCAAGTCCGTAGGCATCTGTTGGGGACTGTGACGCAGGGGTTCCGGTCAGCATCCATACCCATGTCGATGGCTTGATGATTGACGCCAGCGTTTTCCAGCGTTTCGTCTGAACATTTTTGTAGGCGTTAGCCTCATCCACCACAATTAAATCAAAGTTAGCCGCAGCAACTTCCTCCTTGACGATCTCCAACCCATCGTAGTTGATGATCACGAACTCAGCTTCGCTGTTGATAGCGGCAACACGTTTCTCTTTGGAATAGCTGTGCGCGATAGCGCAGGTGCGGTGCATGGCAAACCTAAATAAGTCTGTCTCCCACGCCGACTGCATGATGGATAGTGGGCACAGCACTAGCACCCGCTTGATGACTCCCTCGTTTAGCAGGTAGTCCGTAGCCCATATCACACTCGATGTCTTGCCAGTGCCCTGCTCGTTAAAACAAAACGCCCGTTTGTGCAGGGTTAGGAACGATGCCGTTTCTTTTTGATGGTCGAACGGCTTATACAGCCCGGGCCACGAATACTTGTTTTTAATCGGGGATGGTACGTTTTTGATGCGCAGGTTCTTAAGAACCATTGCCTCTTCCAAACCCCACTTCACAAGCACCTCACCTGTGTTGAGGATTTTTGCTTTTGGTATGACTGTCGTGATGCGGTTAGGTTCTTTTACCCGCAACAGCAGCGCTCTGTCTTCGATGATTTGCACTCTTTCTCCAGACACTGATAGGCCGAAAGTGGTATTTCCACTCGCGGCCTACTGAAAACCTTACTTTGTAAACTACTTACTTCTTCGCTTCGCGCTTGCTCTTCTCGGAAACTAAGTTCCCTTGGCTATCCCGACGAAACGATCTGTTTGCTGTCTTTGATTCTACACGGACTCCATCTTTTGTGGAACCCCCTTTGTCGATGGCTTTGCGGTGCGACACATCTTTGCCATCGCCCTTACTGACCTTACCATCTTTCAACAACTTCCTACGTGCAGCGTTGCGCTCGACCCGATTGTTCTTCTGCTCTTCGGTTCCCTGATACTTAGCGTATTCACGTTTGTAGTTGCGATCCTCTTTGTTTTTGTACGGCATGCTAACCTCGCTACGTAAGAATATCTGTGATTTTCTCTGCGGCTAAAATCATTTGCAGCCCCCGTAAAAAGTCACTCCGTTCGGCACTTCCGTAGAACTCAACAGTAATGGTGTCTACGTCTTCAATCTTAACTATCTCTTCGCTGTTGTATTTATTTTTTATGTACAAGTTTATGACAGCACCGCCAAAATCAGACAGGGTGAGCATCGTCTGTGCGCTGTTGCCAGTATCCTTATCAGTGAAGTACCCCACGTCCATAAAAGAAGCGCCACCTTCTTCCGGTGGGAGATCGCTCAAACGAACCGTCAAATCGTTGCTCATCGGTATTCTCCCTTACCGTTATGGATGCAGTCCTTAACTGGGCACCACTGTCCGCAGGTGAAGTTGGGGCGTGGGTTCCACACATTTAATTCTACGGCCTTTTCCAACCGATTAACATCCTCGATCCACCGAGTCCAGTAGGTTCCAGCGTTGTCTTTTTCGTACTCTGTTGTTACAAAATCATTTGCCACCACGAACAACAGCCCCGCCTTAATCTTCTTGACCTGCGGGTAGTGCTTGAACAAAGCCAGCGACAGTATCTCCAACTGCTTGGTGTCGGCGTACTTGGAGGACTTGCTTGTTTTGTAATCCACCACGTAGGCTCTGTCCCCGCGTAGCACGATCAGATCGGCGATCCCTCTCCACCAAACTTCTTTTGCTCCGAACTTGCAGGGCTTCAGGTCCCGGGTTAATCCAAAGCGTTGCTCACACAACTTCTCACCTTCCATGTCGCGCAGCCGTTTTAGTGGCTCCAGCATGGTGCTGTACTGCGGGGGGATGGGCTTGCCCTCCTTGATGAAATCTTCTGCCGCCTTGTGTACGTCCAGCCCGAAGCGCAGGTGTTCCTGCGGGGGGTCAATCACATCCTTCTTAACCCTCAGTCGGTAGTACTTGTGTGGGCAGAGCTTGAACAAGTCCAGCGATGAGTACGACCAAGCCACTTTAGACTGCCCCATAGTTATCTCCGACACCAGCTTCACAGTTCAAAGGAAGTGTGGCCGCCCAGTCTGGACGCCACCGCATACAAGTTTCTACATAATTTTTAGCCTCACGAGCCTCTTCCACCGGTGCGATACACGCCACAGCATCATGTACGGTGAGCACCACTCGGTATTGCTTGGCGATCTTAATCATCTGCTCTGCAATTACACACCTAGCAACAGCTTGGCAGATGTTCTCGACCACCTTACCACCATAAATTTTCACAAACCCCTTGCGGGTCTTGTACTGGTATTGCTCCTTACCCTCTGGGTCGTAGACTTTCTCCAACCCATCGTACCGCTGCCATAGTCCGCTTGGTAGCAGGAACCCGCGCTCGGATGCGTCGAACTGCACGGCATCCACTGCACCAAATGTCGCCCCACTACCGCTGATGATTGCGCTTAAACAATTATGAGCTTCCCGCCACAGCGCTGGAATCTTGGCGTAGGTCTGACGGTAGACCATGATGATGCGCTTACACTCCTCCAGCGGGATGTCCACACCAAAGATTTTGAGTTGGTTCTGAAACTTCTCCGCGCCCATGCCGTAACCCGCACCGAGAATCGTAGTCTTACCCACGAACCGTTCTTCTTTAGTGATGTCATCAACTTCTTTGCCGTAGATAGCGGATGCCATGATCTTGTACACGTCCTCACCCTTGTCGAACGCCTCCACCAAATCATCTTGTCCTGCCAGCCACGCAACTGTCCGCGCTTCGATCTGCGATGAGTCCGAGTCGATGATGACGTAACCCTCCGGCGGCTTGATGGATGCCTTCAACTTACCTGCGTTTTGCCCTCGGCTCGGCAAGTTCTGAAGGTTAATCTTGTCATCACCGCCCCACCGTCCGGTGTGCGCTGCGTAATACTTGATGGGTACAGGCAGCTTGCCCCGATTGGAAATATCGATAAACCTCTGGGTGCGAGTTTCTTCCAAAGTTGTTTTTGTACCAAGCCGTGCAGCCACCAGTGCTTGCACCCGTGGGTCGGGGTGTTCTGTAAGTGCCTTGAACTCCTCGTCTGTCTTGGCAAATGCCCACGCCTCCTTACCCGTCCGCGCACTGATCTTGCGGGGCGGCTCCACCTTCAGACTAATAAGCAACTCTGCGAACTTGTCGTTCGACATCAACGTGTCCTTGTCCGCTGCCGCCGCTGCCAGAAGCTTTTCTTTCTTGGTCTTCACGTCTATAAGATGCTGCTCCAGCATCGCCGTGTCCAACTCCAGCTCTGGTTCTACAAACATCTTTAGCGTTGTATCGATAACTTTAAGTTCTTTCTTAGGAAAAGACTCCATCAGAATACTAAACAAGGTGTGTGTCAAATCCACGTCATTGCGGCAGTACGCACCGTATCGGGCTAACTCTTCTTCAGAGAAATCCACCCTGCGTTTACCCAGCGCATTGATAACCTCGTCGCCCTTGACACCAATCTGATAGCGTTCTGCCAACGCCTTCAAGCTACCTCCGGCATCCACACCATTTACCGCACGTGCCATGCAGAGGGTATCGAACCAGCCTTTGGGGGTAATGCCAAAGTGCCACGACAGAATGGCTCCATCAAACATCGTGTTGTGCGCCAACACAAATGAGTTCGCCCAATCGTATTGACGCAAAAGCTTTCTGAGTTCGTCCTTAGTGCCAGTCAGCCAAGACGTTTCTTCGTCGTCAACCTTGACTCCTACACCGATGACTTCAAACTTATCGTCACGTACGTATTCTTCGGTGGTGAGCTTAGATAGGGAGAACTCTTTGTCGTAGTACGTTTCAAAGTCTACGGTAATGATCATTGAAGTCCTTGTTGCACTCGTTTATTTTTAGCATCGTCATAAAGTCCTACCGCATAGTCCTTCACGATCTTGCCATTTTTCTCGTCACCAACCAGCATGGGGTCAATGAACACAGTCTTGCCCGATGCGTAATGCCGCCAGTGCCCACGCCGCCAATGTTGTCTTGGTGAAGCATGTGTGCCAAGCGGGGGCGCTTTGATCGGGTCTGGTTTTTTGCCATCTATTGTAATCAGTTTAAATTCAATCAATGGCTTTTTATTCCTGTTGATTCGTTTTTTGTTTTTCTCGATCTCTTCTTTGGTAGGTATTGATACGTACGCTTGTGTGGTGGCAGGGTTCAGCGTCATCATATAAATAGCTTCAGCCAAATAACGTGTCACAAAATCTACGTCCCGCTGACCTATCCATGCAGTTTGTTCGGGAAGTATCCACACCGCCATTTTTGCTTCCCCTGTAGGTGTTTCCCCATAGGTCATATGAATCTCCACCAAAGTTGCGCGGCTTACCTTTGGATCAACCATAGGTACAACAATATGCACCTGATCTCCGACTTGGCTGGCGTAAAACGAATAGAAATGTCGTAAGTGCCCATCGCCATAATCTGCGGTCATTTTGTGTTGTTCGGGTATGAGACGTTTTATATAGTCGTACGGCTCTCCTACAACTACCACCATTTTAGGAAAAGGCAACCTTATCGCTTGCACCTCTTTAAAATGCGGAGTAATTTTTACATTCGTAAAATCCTCATGTTCCAATAAAATTTTTGGATGTTCTAAAATGGCAGACCTGAGAACACTTCCGGCATATTTTGATCCGTTATACCTCCCGTCCTGCACGGTTTCAATCTGCCCTTTCCAATACTCAAGCATCGTTGTTTTGAAAGAAACTTCTTGAAAAGCCTCCCTTACAGTTTTGTAGCCTTTTGAAGAAATGATTCCTCCGGGCGTTAGGTTATCGGCACCTATCGCGGTGTTGTGCCTAGGAACATCCTCTGGGACAATCATCACCATATCAAATCTCCGCTAAGTATCTGACAAGTTCGTTTGTTTTGTTTGTGGGTTTCAACTTCTTGATACGCAGATTGTCCTCGTCTCCTACTCGTGAGAGCAGCCCACACTGCACCAACTTCTTCATACGTGCGTGTGTTGTAGCTTCGGAGGCGCCTTCAAAATTTTTTATTAGCTGCATGGTCAGCACGTCACCCTGCTTGTTCATCTCGATCACAGAGTTAAGGATCAGCAGGTCGGTGCTATCGACTTTGAACTTGTCGCGCACATTGTTTAGCGCTTGCGCCAATTTATCCAACTTCATTTGTTTCTCCTGACACGGTAATAGTAATAACGATCTTCGCCTCGGAATCTGAGTTCGATTACATCAAGCTCTTTTAGCATGGCGATGTACCGCTCCGCGCTGCGTATGCTTCGCTTCAGTATTCGCGCAACATCTTTTACGGTGAACAAATACCTACCACGCAGCGTCCGCTGCAACTTAACCAGCTTGCCTTTGCTTGGCTGGCTCAAGCTCTCACCTTATAAAACTTAATGCTGCCCTGCTTGGTTGCTTCTGCCAATCCATTCGACACGAAATGATCCAGCGCACGTTTCACATGCGTCTCGCTAACAGTAAGCGCCTTCACAACTTGTTTGATTGTGGTGGGGGCGTTCCGCTCCAAGATATACGCAAAAATCTTTTCGTCCTTCGGATCAATCGCCATGCTTTAGCCCTTTGATCAGGTTAATCATTTCGACATAAGCTTTCTTGCTTTGTTCGTGTGTGTCTGCGTACGTCATATCGAAAGCGGCTTCATAAACTTTAGCTAAGTGTCTTAGCACCGCAGCTATTTCTATGTCGTTCTCCCCCACCGGCATCTCAAGCAGTGAATTAGCGAACCGTTCAGCTTTTCTTGCAATTAACATCGTACTTTTCCTTACTTACGTTGCGGTAAATACTTACAGTCGTGCGATCTAAACAGGCTCGGCATATCCAGCGTTTGATCTTGCCTTTTATTTTGACCTCGCCAGTAGCTTCTTCTCTGTCTGCTTGGCAGCTCGTGCAGAACCGTACCTTCACAGGCGTCTCGATACTCATAGCTTCCTCTGGCAGCTAAATGCTTGGATGTCTACGCGAAATGAATTGGCAAACTTGCAGTCAGATACGATTCGGCTTTCTGCCATCACCCCACCAACACCTAAGCCAATTAACAAACACCCAACTGATACAAATGATTTTGCCCACACTGCGTTGATCCATTCCCAAATTACTTTATAGTTGACTGCTTCAATAGTCATCCTGTTTCCTTTAAGGTTCTTCATTCAAAAGCATACACGTCACAAGCACGATTGCGAACGCCAGTACTGCTACACCAACGCCTATAAATACGATACTTGCGAGTAAGAGCATCATGGCAATAGTCCTCTAATCTTTTCGATTGACCAACCTGTCACGTCGTATACCCTCAATACCTTCTCACCAGATACGCTTGCCGTACCGTGCCGCCATTTACTGATGGTGCTTGGTGGAATCTTTAGTAACTTTGCCACGTTAGCGTCGTTCTTCAAACCTAATTCTTGAATCATCGTATCAACAAGCAAAAACGGTGGGCGCATTTCTTTCTCCAGTTAGATGCGAATCATGAACCCAAAGATTTTTGACATGAAGGATTGGCGCTGCTCACGTACGCCTAGCAAGACGTTCTGCATGAACTGCTCTTCCTTACTAAAATTTGTTGGCTTGTTAGACGGCATGTAATGTGCGCCTATCTTGGGAGGGTCTTCTTTAATGAAGTATCCGTTTTTCAACATGTCAGTCTCCTTTCAAAAAACTAAGAAAAATGCCATCGTTTAATTTATTAACGCCTGTTAATAAAGCTTCCAAATCGTCCAATCCGGTTTCATCGACAAGCACGGCTATGCCCCCTGCCGATGATAGTTCCCGCAAATTCTTCAGTTGGAGAGCGGTGGCCTTGCCGCCATTGGCTTTGCACTCGATGCCAATGAACCGACCATGCAGACAAACTGCAATGTCAGGCACACCCGATGACCCATAACCATGCGTAGCTGGCATGAAGTGGTAAGCTCCATGCGCAGCTAGTAACTTCTTCACCTTGTCCTTAACTTTGCTCTCAGGTGTTGGCATGATTACTTCTTCGTAATGATTAGTTTAGATTCCAAATACTTCAAAACAGCAAGCGTGTCGTAATACTTAATTGTCAGCTCTTGCAGCTTGTGTTGCAGGTTGTCGATCTCAGCTCTTGCCGCCGCAAGTCGGTTTTCTGTGTTCATGGCCTGTACCTTCTTAACTATCGGCTCAATATCAGGCTTCATAGCGGTCAATGCAGGTGCATCGGTTATTGCGTATCGCCCATCGGTAAGGCGAGTGATGTAGCCGTAGCTTTTCAGTTTTGAGATAGCCGTATAAATTTGTGCCTTCGGTCTTGCGATATTTTTGATTATCTCAATCGGTGTCAAAGCACCGTTCTCTTTGATGACTTTAGTTACTGCTTCACGAACTGATAATTTGTTTTTCATTTGCACTCTTCCTTTATTTGTTGGAATTCATCGTACGTAATGTAGATGATGATTATGTTGTCTTGCAGCCTTCTACCTATAATTTCTCCCTTATCAGATTTATTAACATCTGTTAACTTAAGCATAGCGAACCGCTCGACCACGAACTTAGGCGCAACGTGAAACTCCTTGATGGTGACGTTTTCAAGCGACTCGTTATCTCGCGCAACGATACTGATCGAATCACCGCGCTCGTCTATTGTTACCCAGATAACAAATCTTCGATCCATAATAATCCTCGTTGTGGCTACAATTTATAAATAGACTCGAACATTGTCAAGCCCCACAACAAAAATTTTTACTCGCTCATCACCTCAATCCAATAGCCTGTATCGGTGACCCGCACACCAACCTCGGGAACGAACACCTTCGCCTCCATCATGCGTAACATGGCAATTTGTTGTCGTATGGCGACTGGGGCATCGTCGAGCGATTGGAAGAAGTTGTTGCCTTCTTGGATACCTGCGTAGCCCAACTTGTCAGGACAGAACACCTCGACCGTATCATCAGTATTCACATGCACATACACCTGCATCACCTTGCGTGACTCACGCCGCATCTTCTCTTCCCATGCTGGCACGCCCGACTGAACGATCTGTGCGAACCTCTCTGTCTGTGGTGTGTAGCCAGTTGCTTGCAGTCGGAGTATCTCTCGCATCAACTCGTCTCTCGTTACCGTGCAGTGATCACGAACAAGTTTGTCTGCTGAGTACATCCAATCTCGAATCGACGTTTCAAAATCTCTGTGCCACCGAGCTGCCATCTCTGAGATAGCCACCGTGCGAATATAGTCCTGCATGTAACGCAGCAACTTCTTTACATCTGTGGTGCGCTTCTGATGCCTACGTGCGCCAGTGAACCGCGTCGCTTCAATCAGTCGAGACTCAATCCCCCAGAACTCCTTACCCTTCTCATCCTTCCCACGAAAGACTGAAGCGATTGATTTCTCTGGGTGCCGAGTGTCGTAGAACCGAGCGAACTGCTGCCCAAACTTAACATCGACAGGGAACCGACTGACCTGCGACTTGCGATACTCCTTCACAATACTCAGTATCTCTTGGCCTTCGGCATCTTCGGGGTTAACTAAATTCAACATCGCACTCTCCTTATTAACAGGTGTTAACTTATTGTCAGAACATGCTCAGGATTTCATCGACCTTCGACTTCACATCCAACCGCATGTGTTCATCCTCACGCAAGTCTTTGGGCGACACGCCTACGATCAACGACTCCAACGTCTTACGTGCGTTCTCCAACTTGGTATCGTTCGTCACGTTCAGCTTGGTCAGCAACTCGCACAACTCCACCGCATTAGTCACCAGCGAATCGCGGAATATCTGCGTGTACACCTCACCGTCTTTCGTCATTCTCGGGGATGGTGCGTTCGCCAGCTTCTCGCTCATCTTGGATAAACATTCGTGAAGCCGGGACCACGCGTCTTGCATTGCTTCTGACAACTTGTTCTCATAAAACGATTCGTATTGCGCTTTGAGTTCTTCCTTGTGCTGCTCGTTAATATCAACACGGAAGTCACCCACGTCAGGCACAGGCAGGAACACGAACCGGAACCGGAACTTATCGCGCAACCTATCCACGCTCGGATACTCCTCGGAGTCAAACAAGTCACCCAACTGAAACGCCGCTGCGGATACAAGTGTTGGATAGTCAGTTAAGAACGCTTCCACCGCCTCATTGAACTGCGTCTCAAGGTCATTGAGTGTTGCCTTGTAGTCAAAGAAGTTCTTCATGGGTAGTAGGCGTGAGCCACCATCCGACCACGGCAGCGTCTGCGCGTAGTGCCATGCACGAATCCCAGTAACAAGTTTCTGCAAATCGTCGAGCTTTTGCGTACCTGCCAGCAGCTTCTTATGATAGTTCCCAGCCTTCGTCTTGGTACTCTTGGCGGCATCGATCTCTTCCGACACACGCTTGTCTTGCTTGCGACCTGTCCACACTGAGATGTTCAGGTCAACCAACATTGCGCTATTCTGAATCATGGCACTCTCCTTAATTTATTAACAGGTGTTAACTAATACGAACCGTCTTACCTACCGCGCTTACTTGATCCGACGTGATACCCCATAGCGTCGGGCACTGCCAGTCATTACCCCAATCCCCACCCACATAACCGTCGGTCAGGATTACTGCACACTCAGCCTTGATCTTCTTGTCAGCCATGTACTGCGGGATGCAACTCGGAGCCGTACCCCCACCACCTCTTGGCTTGGTACTCGACAACAAGTTGTCCAGTTGGTCTTGCTCATACTTCTCATGCTGCGCAACTCGTGTATCCCAATACAGCACGTCGATACCCTCTGGCTTGACCCGATCACAGATGCTGCGAATCTCACCCAAGAACTGACCGATCTCCTCGTTACCGATAGAGCCTGACATGTCGATAGCCACCACGATGCGACCGACCGACTCACCGATCAACGATGGCATGTAAACATCTTGTCCTATCCACCGCCGAGAAGGACGACGCCATGTCGATTCATCCTTGTCCATACAGAATGATGTGACGAACTCGCGCAGTGCATCACGCCAATCGACCTTCGCTTCCAACACTTCCTTGATCTCACGCGGCATGTTGCCTTTCATCTTGCCAGCGAGTATCGAGCCTTGTCGCAGAGCCTGATCAATGTCACGTGCCAGAACTTCTTTCTCTTCATTGCTCATCTGTTCAGATCCATCCCAGTCATGATCATCCAGCGATGGCACATCGCTTACCGGTACATCACGCCCCACCTGATCGCCTTTGGTTTTGACATGCACCGAGCCTTTGTCCGCTTGTTGCTTCAAGTCGTTGAACACACGCTGCGAATCCCAGCCACGATACTTCGGGTCAAGCAAGCCACAGTCGGGCAACTTCACGGTCTGACCTGACTGATCTGAATCGTCAATCATCAGGTTGATCACGTAGTCACACGCCATGTTCGCCAACTGCGCATGCTCCTTGTACAGATGCTTCCACGTACTTAGATGCCGGAACGCTTTGTGCAAGTTCTCGTGCAAGATCACTGCGCGTAGCTCGGGTTCTGACAACTTGTCTGTGAATGTACGTCCGTATTTCACATTTCTTCCATCTGTACATGCAGTCGGCACATCATCCTCCACACTTGTTTTACCAAGCATGAAGATGCCCGAGTACAAGCAATAGTTCGGATGCTTCATGAGTGCCACGTGCGCTCGTTGCACACGCTGTTCGGCAGATAATTTTGTAGCCATTTATTAACTCCTGTTAATTTGTTGTCAGAACAACCACTGGTTTTCCAACGCCCAGTCTTTGAACTCCTTGTTCATCACACAGAACGACTGCTTGTCGGATGACTTCATCACGCTGGTTGCAAACAGGGCTTGCCACTCCTTGTCCATACGCTTCAAGTAGTGCATCCATTTGTCCAGCGAGTCCTTGCTTACTCGTGTCACCGCAGAGAACACCAAGATACATTTGGCAACCGTATCCTCGGGCAGCTTGGCATTTTTCGGATCATTCAAGATCGCATCCCACGATGGCAACTTGTCCACCACAGTGAAGAACGCTTGCATGTCCCGCGCCGCACTCTCACCGATAGTCCCAGTCAGCAGAGAGATAGTCAGCGCATCCCCCAGTTCATTACGTTGCTTGGCGATGAAGGACGCCTTCTCCAAACTTCTTGGTGTAACCACCGCACCGGAACCAGCCCGCGTTGGGTTAAAGATGTACGGGTTCTCTTTCTGCGACAGATCGGTATAACTTGCCAGTGCATGCGGGAACTGCTTGACCCACGCGATGATCGTCGGATCGACGTTGTTGCTGATTGCCCACTCGATCCACTCGTCTGCATCAGGTTTGCGCACAGTCACCAAGCACACACGATTCCTTGCATGTGCTTCGAGCATGTCACCGACACCATCTGACATTAAGTTTGTCGTGCCAAACACAATCGACCCTTCAGGCAGATAGTGGTCACCGATGCGATGCTCCAGCATCAAAGTCAGCAACACATTCTTGACTGCCTTCATTGCCTTGCCAATCTCGTCAAGCATCACGATCACCGGCTTGCCTTCGTGCATCTTGAACCGTGCGTTCGGTGCGAACTTCGTGATTTTGTTAACAGGTGTTAACTCGTTCTCCACTGTCTCGGTATATGGCAGGGCAAAGTCACCCAAGTCCAGCAACGTGCAGTCGATGTACGAGATCGCATACTCGGGATACTGCGCAGCAAGAACTTTCAGCATGGAGGACTTGCCAATCCCCGGCTCGCCTTGACCGATCACCGTCACATCACGACCCACCTGCCCGATAGCCTTCGCAAACTCGACGAGCGATACGGACTGACCAAAGTTGATTGCACTCATTTGTTTCTCCTTTTAGGTTGATTTACTTCTTACTACTACCACTGTAAGACATATTATAACATAATAGTTACCCCATGTCAAGTATTTAGAAGATGTTCGACTGCGTTCTCTCCGTTACTTGCACGTCCACCTTGTCGTATATGTACGACACCTTCTCCACCATCCGATAGAGTCGGGACTTCAGCAGGTCATACGAAAACTGCAAGTCATAATAAGTTATTGAATAAGAATGCCCACCAACACTCTGCACCTGCCTGTCCGCTATCCGAGTACCGACTGCATTGCTACCGTCACACAGCACCGCGCACAAAGCCCCCAAGTACTGCGTATCGTCACCCGACTTCGCCATGTTCAACATCACCGGCTCGGAAAACTCCCGATAAACAAAGTACCCATCCACCATCGGAATGACTGCCTTCCTTGTATCGTGCATGATCCACCCGTCCGACAACTGCATGAATGTCTTAGCCCACTGCAAGAACGGCTGGTATGGGGCACGTGCATCTTTTGCTTTCTCACGATTGACAACTCGTTTCTGTACGACAACCTCGGACACTGGCTCCCACTGTCCATGTTCTGTTGGTTGGAATATCAACTCGCCCTCCTTTGGTATGGGATAGTGCAGATACTTCTCGATCAACGAATTCTCGGCTTTGCTTGGCACCATCACCCACAACTTGTTGTTGCGTTTGAAGCATTGCCACGGCGAGTGGGTATGAATGAAGTCCGCAGTGGATGGGGTTTGCCAGCCGTCACACTGCAACCCGATCCGTCCGTCTGGGTAATACCGTACGACTTGCGTGTTGTGTAGGCGACATGCCACAACATCTTTGTCCATCTCGATCAACTCCCAATCTCTGCGCCGCTCACCAATGGGTCGGGCTTCGACTGCCCTGCCACGTATCGGTATGATCGAGTCGTGCAGGTTCTTGTACTGCTCGTAGTAGTTCTTCATTTATTAACTCCTGTTAACTCAAGTCGATCCCCAAGCAAATCCAGCTCGATCTCAATGTTTCGGGTCACGCACACCAACTCCCACCCGTCCTCACCAAAGTGTTCTGAGGTCACGTCGGTCGGGTCTTCACCAATCCGACAGAACGCACCCTTGTACTTACCCTCGTCATCATCTAGCTCCTCAAAGAACGCATACAGCTTGTTTACCCCATCGACAGACTCGTACCCGTCGTACCACTTGACGTCCTCGTTGTAGAACACAAAGTTGTCAGCATCCCAACCACTTGCGTCCTTGTGCCAATTCGCTTCAAAGAAGTTGTCAGAAATGATTCCTTTGGCTTTGGCAAGCGCAAGCACCGTAGGTATGTCCGGTGCATCTGGATCGGTGCGTTGTACCCTTATCCCAACCGTTGATCTGTATCCCATTTTATTAACTCCTGTTAACTTGTTTTGGATTGATTGTTTCGAATGGCTCATAGTTATCCTCGAACGCATACGCTTCGTGCCTAGCCACCCACTGTTCGTACAGCACGTCGATGTACTCATCCCACTCGGCTTCGCTCATACCATCACCCAACTCAATTGCAGGGCTTCTGGTTGCACATTTAGATACACCCAAGCATCGTTGGCTCCGAGCTTCCGCACATATACAGACTCGTTGCTGATACCTAGCACCTCGTACCGATGCTTGAACCCTTTGTAGTTCTTGCGGATCAGGTTGTCCCCAACTTGCACGGGCTTACCTGTTTTCCTGTCGATTAGTTTCATTGCAGCAACCCGATGTAGTCCATCACAAACACAACCATCAGGACGCAGAAACATATCAGTCCAACAACGTCTAAGTTGTCCATCAGAAACTCCTATAAAGTATTAACAGCACAGCCAGCACCGCACCAAGCACGGCTCCCAGAAATGCAGCGGCGATCATTGCCCATTCGTTCTCGTCTAGCTTCATTTCACTAGCCCTCCCTTCTGATTAACACCTGTTAATAAATCGCGGTCAGTTACGACTACGTAGTTGCTTTTGTGCATCGGAACAATGCAGTGGCGCACCTTCCTTGCCTCTACCTCACCACACTCCTTACATAAAGAAGTTATACGACGACGTTCTGGTGGCTCAATATCTGCGCCACATGAGCTGCATGAGCAACAAAAAATCGTGTTTGTTTTCACGTGTTGGGTTGTTCCGAGTTCTGTTCCGTTTTTGGCGGGTTTGTTCCGGTTATTTATACGCATGAATGTCCTTTGAAATCAATGTGTTGGGCGAATATTTGTCGGTCTTGTTCCAGTGTTCCGGTTATTACACACCTGCCGCAAGGCTCCCGAACTTTACAAAGCAGGATTGGTTTACATTGTAAAGTGCAATCTCAGGTTTGGGTAGGGGGGGTATATATGTGGAACAACGGAACAAACACATAAAAAACCCCCAAAACGTAGGCGTACCAACGGTTTTGCCTGTTCCAGCGACTGGAACAACGCGGAACAACGCGGAACAAAGCTTCATGCAACATATTGCATTAACACCTGTTAATAAATTGAGCTGCTGCATCATCACCACCAAGCCTCTCAGGGTAGCTACTATCATCAAAAGGATCGGAAATCACAGGCAACAAAAAACCCCGACCGAAGTCGGGGCTGCCAAGTGGGGCAAATTACTTGCTGGCAGTTGCCAGTGCTGCGCGAAGTTGCTGGATTAACAAAACCGCATCATAGTCCGGAGCGGTATCTTTTTCCGCTTTGCCGATTGCGTCATTGATCAAATTGACAATTTTGGTTTTCGTCGATTTGGTCTCGGTCTCGGTCTCGGTCTTTTCCTTCGGGAAAGCATAGCTAACAACACGCGAGAACATAGTATGCGCGGTAGACCTCGCGTCCTTTTTGGCCTGATTAAACGCATACCAGATATCTTTCTGCTCGTCGTCTAATGCGTTATATTCTTTGCTGCCCTTGCGCGCTAATTCCATCCCCAAAGCCTTTTGATGCGCCGGTTTCAATGCGGGAATAATCGCGTCCGCAATGAATTGCGCCTTAACTTCGTTGAGCGCCGTTTCGGTTCCAAAGAATTCGCATACCTGCGCACCTGCGGTTTTCCATTTATTAACAGTGTTAATCTCGCCCTTGATTGCATCGGTAACGGCTTTGGTCATCGCTTGGTAATTCATGGTTAACTCCATTCGGTTATTGATAATGTGTACTGCACTTGTAGGATACCAAACTATTCTAAAATTCAAAGCATTTTCTGAGGGGTACGCCCATCAATTTGTTAACAGGTGTTAATACGACACCCCACCCCCCAATCTGTCAGCTTGGTACCATCGCATGCCTTGCCTTAGTAATTTGCACAACCAATCACAAAATCCCAAAACGGTTACACTAAGTCAGGGGGTCGTAACTTGTTAAGTTAACAACAAGGCGTCAAGGATAGGCGAGGCGACCCCCACCCCCCTCAAAATTTGCGTAGCTAAATTAAGTAGCAAAATAGCAAAACACCCCCCTTGTCTTTTTGGGTCCCCTGCAACCCCACCGGGGATATATATTGACAACTTTACACAAGGTGTTTATCTTCGCGGACAATCTGGGCCACAAACGCTACGGAACACATGCCTATACTCGCAACGCCTGAAGTGGGAATTCCACTTCCCTTCGACACCACACCGGAGGAAATCGACGACTTTCGTCAGAAGGCGCACGCCTTGTTCGAAACAGTTCAGGAACTTATAAGCCAAGGGGCAAAGGTAGAAATTACCCCCGAGGACAAAGCAAGTTCACATGCGATATTCGCTGCCCAAAAAATCCCAGCCGCAAAACACGTAACGCCGGGTACGATCCTAAACCTCGAAGCCATCCTTAATGAGTGGGATCAGGAGGTCTTGGACGTATCCCGCCGCCTTAGAAATTATGTGACCAACAAATTGATTGTTGAGTCCGTTGACCCTGATCCTCGCCAGCGCATGAAGGCACTGGAAAACTTAGGAAGGATTGCAGGTGTTGGATTGTTCTCTGAGCGCATAGATATCAACATTACGCATCGCACGGTGCAAGATATTGAGACAGACTTGCTCAAGACTTTAGAGTTATATGGCGGCGCTACTGAAGTGGCGTATACGGAAGAGACCCCCAAGAGCATTGCCGACATCGATGTCGAGGAAGAACTTGGTGGGGCGGGGGATATAGATGAACCCGGAACTTCTTCGTAAAGCTCAAGCGGCGTTACCCAACCTACCAGCCCCTGTCCAACAGAAGGTAGGTGCCCTAATTGCCGAAGCCCGTCGTGCCAAAGCGCAAGATGTCGCTAAAAGTAACTTTATGGAGTACGTCAAATATGTCTGGCCTAACTTCATTCATGGCAAACACCACGAGAAAATGGCACGAGCGTTTGAGCGGGTGGCTGAGGGCAAGACCAAACGACTCATCATTAACATGCCACCACGGCACACCAAGTCCGAATTCGCGTCATATCTGTTGCCAAGCTGGTTTCTGGGCAAGTTTCCTTCCAAAAAAGTGATTCAAACATCCCACACGGCAGAACTTGCGGTGGGTTTTGGTCGGAAAGTGCGTAACTTAGTCGATTCAGACCGTTATAAGGACTTGTTTCCCGATGTTGCGCTACAAGCAGACTCGAAAGCCGCTGGGCGTTGGGCTACAAATTACGCTGGTGAGTACTTTGCTATTGGTGTCGGTGGTGCTGTTACCGGTAAAGGCGCTGATCTACTCATCATTGACGACCCTCACTCGGAACAAGAGGCTGCACTCGCCGAAGTGAACCCCGAAATCTACGATAAAACCTACGAGTGGTACACATCTGGCCCTCGTCAGCGTCTGCAACCGGGCGGTGCGATTGTGATTGTGATGACTCGGTGGTCTAAAAAGGACTTAACGGGTCAAGTTTTGAAGTCAGCTATCCAAAGAAGCGGAGAAGACTGGGAAGTTATTGAATTTCCCGCGCTTTTTGAGTCTGGAGAACCGCTTTGGCCCCAGTTTTGGTCTAAAAAAGAACTAGAGGCGCTCAAAAATGAACTTCCCAACTCTAAATGGATGGCTCAGTACCAGCAGAACCCCACTTCTGAGTCCTCGGCTATTGTTAAACGGGAGTGGTGGCAGATGTGGGAGGATGAGCACCCGCCGCACTGCGATTTTGTCCTCCAAGCTTGGGATACTGCGTTCGAAAAAACGAATCGCGCTGACTATAGTGCCTGTACGACGTGGGGCGTCTTTTATATGGATGATGATACCGGCGTCAAACAGGCCAACATTATTCTTCTTAACGCTTTTAGGGATCGACTTGAGTTCCCGTCCCTCAAAAAGAAGGCCGTTGAGGAGTACAGAGAGTGGGACCCGGACTCCATCATTGTGGAGAAAAAGGCGTCAGGTGCCCCCCTCATCTACGAGATGAGAGCAATGGGCATACCTGTGCAGGAGTACACGCCTGTCAGGGGTAACGATAAAATTTCAAGACTTAACTCGGTCTCTGACCTGTTCGCGTCAGGCCGCGTGTGGGCACCCAATACACAGTGGGCTGAGGAAGTAATTGATGAGGTAGCAAGCTTCCCTGCGGGGGAGCACGACGACTACGTTGACTCGGTGTCTTTGGCATTGATGCGGTTTAGGCGTGGTGGGTATATACGCACCCTCTTGGATGAGGATGAGGAACAACAATTTTTCAGGCGGCGCAATCAGCCGTACTACTAAGGACTAATCATGGCTATTGATAAGGCACTAAACCAAGCGCCGCAAGGTTTGACTGAGGACGATCTCGCCATTGCGCAATCCATTCAACCTGACATCGAGATTGAGATCGAGGACCCTGAGTCGGTAACGATTGGTATGGACGGGCTTGAGATTGAGATTGAGCCACGCAAAGAAGATGAAGAGGATTTCAACGCTAACCTTGCTGAGCATATCGACGACAAAGAGTTAGCGTCACTTGCCTCTGAGTTAATTGGTGACTATGACGAGGACATCGCCAGTCGCAAAGATTGGATACAGACTTACGTAGATGGCCTTGAGCTTTTGGGTATGAAGTTAGAAGAGCGGGCCGAGCCGTGGGAAGGTGCGTGTGGTGTGTATCACCCACTGCTGTCTGAAGCACTGGTGAAGTTTCAGTCTGAGACCATGCTCTCTACATTCCCTGCAAGTGGTCCGGTTAAGACACAGATCATTGGTAAAGAGACGCCTGAGAAGAAAGACGCAGCGCAGCGCGTGCAGGCTGATATGAACTACCAGTTGATGGACGTGATGAAAGAGTACCGCCCTGAGCATGAGCGCATGCTGTGGGGCTTGGGTCTGGCGGGTAATGCGTTTAAAAAGATTTATTACGACCCGCATATCGAGCGGCAGGTGTCGATGTATGTGCCCGCAGAAGATATCGTGGTGCCGTATGGCGCGAGTGATTTGGAGTCAGCAGAGCGTGTAACGCATGTGATGCGTAAGACTGAGAATGAGTTGACTCGCTTGCAGCACGCAGGCTTTTATCGTGATGTAGACCTCGGTGAGCCGAACAATATCTTAGATGAGGTTGAGAAGAAGATCGCCGAGAAGCTGGGCTTTAGAGCAACGACTGATCATCGCTATAAGATTCTTGAGATGCACGTCGAGCTGGATTTAGAAGGCTTCGAGCACAAAGACAAAGACGGGAACATCACCGGTATTGCACTGCCGTATGTTGTGACGATTGAGAAAGGCTCTTCGCAAATTTTAGCTATTCGTCGCAACTGGGAGCCAGATGACGACACACATCAGAAGCGTCAGCACTTCGTACACTACGGCTACGTGCCGGGCTTTGGCTTCTATTATTTTGGTCTGATCCACTTAGTTGGTGCGTTTGCTAAATCAGGCACGTCACTAATTCGTCAGTTGGTTGACGCAGGTACGCTGGCTAACTTGCCGGGTGGCTTTAAAGCACGAGGCTTGCGAGTTAAGGGCGACGACACACCTATCGCTCCGGGGGAGTTCCGTGATGTCGATGTGCCGAGTGGCTCTATTAAAGACAACCTGTTGCCACTGCCATACAAAGAGCCAAGTCAGACTTTGTACCAACTCTTCCAAACTATTATTGAGGAAGGTCGCAGATTTGCTAACACGGCTGATCTCCAGATCAGTGACATGTCGGCGCAAGCTCCTGTAGGCACCACGCTGGCAATTTTAGAGCGCACACTAAAAACAATGTCAGCAGTTCAGGCTCGCGTGCACTACAGCATGAAGCAGGAACTGGGTCTGCTAAAAGAGATTATTGCTGCATACACGCCTGACGAGTACAACTACGAGCCAGAAGAAGGCCCACGTCGCGCTAAGCGTAGCGACTACGACAACGTGGACGTGATACCGGTGTCTGACCCCAACGCCAGCACTATGGCGCAGAAGATTATCCAGTATCAAGCAGTGCTTCAGTTAGCGCAGTCTGCACCTACCCTGTACAACATGCCACTACTACATCGCCAGATGTTAGACGTGTTGGGTATTAAAGATGCGCAGAAGCTAGTCCCGATGGATGAGGACCAGAAGCCAACTGATCCAGTGACGGAGAACCAGAACGTCTTGATGGGTAAACCTGTCAAAGCATTTAGCTATCAAGATCATCGCGCTCACATCACCGTGCACATGACAGCGATGCAGGACCCGATGATTGGTCAGTTGTTGCAGAACAACCCGATGGCGCAGCAGATGCAAGCAGCAATGATGGCGCATATCAATGAGCATCTTGGTATGGAGTACCGCAAGCAGATCGAGCTACAGCTTGGCTTTAACTTACCGCCTCAGAAGGATGAGACTGGTGAAGAGAAGGGTATGGAGCCAGAAGTTGAAGCACGGTTGGCACCGATGCTGGCGCAAGCAGCACAACAACTGTTCCAGCAGAACTCTGCGCAGGTGGCTCAGCAGCAGGCTCAGCAGCAAGCACAAGACCCACTAGTCCAGATGCAGATGCAAGAGTTGCAGTTGAAGCAGGCTGAGCAGCAGCGCAAGCAAACCAAAGATATGGCTGACATCAAGCTCAAAGAGCAGCAGCAACAGATTGAGGCTGCACGGATCGCTGCACAGACACAGCTTGAGCGGGAGAAGATGGAGGCAAATCGCAAAGCCGAGGCGTTGCGTATGGCGGTTGAGTCACGAGGCACTCGTGAGAAAGAAGCCGTCAAGATGGGTGTGGACATGCTTAAGCAGATTTCTTCGCAAAAGCATCAACAGGAGATGCAGCGCAATACACCTAAACCGACGAAAGGTAAGTAATGGATGCTTTAGAACTACTTGTCCAACAGACGGACGAGAAAATTACTCAGCTCAAAGAGCACTTGGCAGCCGGTCGAGCGACTAGCTTTGAGGAGTACAAATCAGTTTGTGGTGAGATTCGGGGTCTGCTCATTGCAAGAGGCTACACATTAGACCTTAAGAAAAACTTGGAGGATTCAGATGACTGATTCAATTTTGCTGGCTACAGACGCCAGTAACCCGCAGGTTGTGGGGGCGTACCGTATTGACGCTACAGATGCGGAGAAGGCGACACAACTCCCTAAACCCTCGGGATACAGAATCCTGTGTGCGATACCTGAGATCGAGAAAGAGTTTGACAATGGAATTATCAAAGCAGATACAACCCTTCACTACGAGGAGTTGTTAACCACTGTTTTGTTTGTAGTTGATATGGGTCCAGATTGTTACAAAGATACTAACAGATTCCCTACAGGACCTTGGTGCAAGACGGGAGATTTTGTTTTGGTGCGTCCAAACGCTGGTTCCCGGCTGGTAATTCACGGACGTGAATTTAGGATGATTAACGACGACTCCGTAGAAGGAGTAGTTGAAGACCCACGCGGTATTCGCCGTAAATAACAGGAGGACGAGATGCCTGAATTTGAGAAAGAAGATTTCCAGTTTCCCGATGAGAAGCCTCAGAGCGGTAAGGAGGAACTCAGTGTTTCCATGCAGCAAGATGAGAAACCGGAGGGTTTTGAGGTCGAGATTGAAGACGATACCCCGCCGCAAGACCGGGGCAGACAGCCGCTACCTCAGAATCTAAAAGAAGAGCTTGAGAAGGATGAACTTGACTCGTACGACGATGCGGTCAAGGAGAAGCTCAAGCAGATGAAGAAGGTTTGGCACGACGAGCGCCGCGATAAAGAGGCCGCGTACAGAGAGCAGCAGGAAGCTATTGCTCTTGCCAAACAGTTAATGGAAGAGAACCGACGGATCAAGACCATTCTTGATACCGGCGGTAAAGAATACGCCGCTGTTCTTAACAATGCCGCCACTCTTGAGATGGAGATGGCAAAGCGGGCGTACAAAGAAGCTTACGACAGTGGGGATTCAGACAAGTTGGTCGAGGCGCAACAAGCGCTTCAGGTTGCAAACTACAGAATGTTGCAAGCCAAAAGCTTTAGGATGCCTACTTTACAAGAGGAAAATTATGCGGTACAACCGCAACCAGATCAGGTCCAACAACCTGCCCCTCGTCCTCTAAACCCCAAGTTGGAAGCGTGGCAAAACCGCAACCCTTGGTACGGAGCAGATGATGAGATGACCGCAACGGCTTTGGGAGTCCACGAAAAACTCAAAAAGTCGGGCGAGGTAGTAATTGGATCGGACGAATATTACGCGGCGTTGGACAGAACAATCCGCAAGCGGTTTCCTGAATACTTTGATGTTGAGGAGCCGGAGGACAAGGTGCGGTCCGAGCCTGCTCGCACAAAGCCGAGCACAGTGGTAGCCCCAGCGGTTCGTAGCACAGCTTCTAACAAGATAAAGCTGAGATCGAGCCAAGTTGCACTAGCAAAGAAGTTGGGACTAACCCCGGAACAATACGCCCTTGAACTCAGAAAATTGGAGGCCCAAAATGGCTGAAAATAAATTGCAACGCGAACTAGCAACCCGAGAAATGAGCGAACGTCCTAAGCAGTGGATGCCGCCCGAACTTCTCCCTGAGCCTGATCATCAGGCTGGGTATGCTTATCGCTGGATACGTGTATCCATGCTTGGTCAAGCGGACCCCCGCAACCTCTCGACAAAACTCCGTGAGGGATGGGAACCGGTTCGTATTGAAGAGCAACCTAAATTCCAACTGCTAATCGATCCCAATAGTCGCTTCAAAGACAATATTGAGATCGGTGGGTTACTGCTCTGCAAGGCTCCTGAAGAATTTGTCGATCAGCGTTCTGATTACTATCGGAACCAAACTCAAGCTCAGACGGAAGCGGTGGACAATAACTTGATGCGTCAAAGCGATCCGAGGATGCCTCTCTTTAAGGAGAGAAAATCTTCGCATAGTTTTGGTAAAGGTAACTAAATTCTTAGGAGTTCTACATGGCTTATCCTACCATTGACAAGCCTTATGGCTTGCAGCCGATCAATTTGATCGGTGGGCAGGTGTTTGCTGGTGCGAACCGTCAATTAGCGATCACTACTGCTAGTGTGAACTACAACACTCCGCTATATAACGGCGATGTTGTCCAGATCACCTCCAGCGGCACGATCATTAAATCGACGCTCGACACCGATACTTCTGCCGTCCCGGGTGTTGTTGGCGTTTTTCTAGGTTGCCGCTACACCAATCCTACAACTAAACAGCCGACCTACAGCCAGTTTTGGCCCGGGTTTGCTTCAGGCGTCACTGATGCGTTTGCGTACATCCTTGACGATCCAGATGCACTGTTTAAGGTTGTTTCCGTTGGCTCCGTTATCGACGGCACCGGCCTTACCGTTACCCCGCTGCAACAGACTGTTTTGGGCAACAACGTCCAACTCATTCTGAACACGGGTGACACCGTTTCCGGTGATTCTCGTATCGGTGTTTATTGGGATTCTGGTAACCCGACCCAAACCTACGCTATGCGTATCGTTGATCTGGTGCCGGATACATCCTATGTTTCCAGCGGGAACATTGTGTACCCCGAGTTGATTGTCAAGTTTAACTTTGGCTTCCACTCGTACTACAACGCTACCGGTGCTTAAGGAGTAAAACATGGCTATTTCACGCGCACAACTACTGAAAGAGCTACTCCCCGGCCTGAACGCGTTGTTTGGTCTGGAGTACGCTCGCTACGGCGAAGAACACAAGGAAATCTACGAAACCGAGACTTCCGAGCGTTCGTTCGAAGAAGAGACCAAGCTGTCCGGCTTTTCGGCAGCCCCGGTCAAAAACGAAGGTTCTGCAATTGCGTATGACAATGCGCAGGAAGCATGGACCGCTCGATACAACCACGAAACCATCGCTCTGGGTTTCTCGCTGACCGAAGAGGCCATCGAAGATAACCTGTATGACAGCCTGTCGGCTCGTTATACCAAGGCGCTGGCTCGTGCCATGTCGTATACCAAGCAGGTGAAGGCAGCAGCAGTTCTGAACAACGGTTTTTCGGCGTCCTATCCGGGCGGTGATGGCAAGCCACTGTTCTCGAACGAGCACCCGCTGGTGTCTGGTGGTGTAAACAGCAACATCCCAACTACTCCAACCGATCTCAACGAAACCTCGCTTGAGAACGCAGTGATTCAAATCGCTGCTTGGACGGACGAACGTGGTCTGCTGATTGCCGCTAAGCCGAAGAAGCTGATTGTCCCTCCGGGCCTTCAGTTCGTTGCAACCCGTCTGTTGGAAACCGAACTCCGCGTCGGTACCGCAGACAACGACATTAACGCGCTCAAGAACAATGGCTCGATCCCAGAGGGATACACCATTAACCACTTCTTGACCGACACTAATGCGTGGTTCCTGACGACTGACGTACCGAACGGCATGAAGCACTTTGTTCGTGTCCCACTCCAGAACTCAATGGACGGAGACTTCGATACAGGGAACGTACGTTACAAGAGCCGTGAGCGTTACAGCTTTGGCTGGAGTGACCCTCTCGGAATGTACGGTTCGCAGGGCTAAACCTAGCATTTATGCGGGTTTTAAGGGGGCTTCGGCCCCCTTTTATTTTTTCTTGTGTTATAGTTTGGGCTTGTGGTACATTACCTGTGTCGTAACTCAGGAGGATGTATGGATACCACAAACTTACCAAAGACCCGTAAAGAAGCCCAAGCCACGGGCGCTAAGTATTACTTCACCGGGGAACCCTGCAAGTACGGGCATATCGCCCCACGTAAAACCAAAGGGGCTTGTGTCGAGTGCTTAAAAATTGAATGGCAGCAAGGAAACGAAAAACGCGCGGAATACTTTAGACAGTACAACCAGTCTGATGCAGGTAAAGACGCTAAACAGGCGTATTACGCACGCAATAAAGATATGGTCAAAGCCCGTGCAAGTGCTCGTACGCCAGAAGAAAAGAAACGCTGGAAGTTAAAGCATAAGCAATCAAATCCGGATTACTACAAAACACTTACCAGTCTACGTAAGCGGCGGCATCGGAATGCAACCCCCACATGTCTAACCCCGCAGCAAAAAACTGAAATACGGCAGCTTTATCAAATTGCTATTACTATGTCTAAGACTACCGGTGAACGCTATGTAGTTGATCACATTGTGCCTTTGTTATCGGACGAAGTCTGCGGCCTACATGTACCTTGGAACCTGCGGGTGATCACACAAGAAGAGAACTTGAAAAAGTCCAATAAGCTGCTTGACACCCCCAGCGCCACCTAGTATAAAACTGGTAATCCGGGTTACCCGGTGCGTTAGACAGTCCCGGCTGACTTCATGCAGACTAACGTACCTAACCGCATGAGGGAAAACATGGCTCTTTCTACTACCCAAAGTATTTGGCGTTCGGGTGGCGGCGACACGACTCGCACCGCATATTGTGGTTCGGGCATGATGGCTGCTCAGTTCTACATCCCCGACACGAACGCTGCCACGGATAACGTCCAAGCTTCTTCTGTCAATACCAGCGCAGTTATTCTTCCGGCAAACGCTATTGTTACGAGTGTAATCGTGACCGGCGACGGCGGTGCGGCTGAGACTTTTGACCTTGGCTACGCTCAGTACGACGGTACGGGCACTCCTGATCCAAACGGATATGTCGCTACTGGCGCGGCTGATGCTGCCGACACTATTGG
>Ga0129333_10000050_pt1 | contig 65552 bp, 123 predicted proteins | sample CPB6_08_DNA_FD_94474 | JGI IMG/M metagenome (GOLD analysis project Ga0129333, IMG submission 94474) | Freshwater to marine salinity gradient microbial communities from Chesapeake Bay, USA - CPBay_Sum_0.6_0.8_DNA | ecosystem: Environmental > Aquatic > Marine > Coastal | place: USA: Chesapeake... | reverse complement strand
GTAAGTTACGGCCAGACTGAACTAGCTCGTGAACTTCTGGCTCTCTTGAACAAACAGGAGGGGAACCGAACCTGAGCGTTCGGTTCTCACCCTTGGCAAACCCTGGCAAAAGCCCTATAGTTAGAGCATGAACGAAGACACCAAGCGGCGGATCCTTGAAATCATCCAAGATGAGCGAGAGGCTCGGGCCAAAGCCCTCAACTCAAGAGGCTTTACGGATGAGAAAGCCCACGCTTACATCGCGGGATACACAGAATCCGTTCTCCACCGCATTCAAGAACTTCTCTCCGAGTGATTTTCATGGCAAATACCAACTCGAATGACGCCCAAACCGTGATCCAACAAGGTGTGGAGATCAACCAACTTTTGCGGGAAGTTGATTCGCTGAAGAGCCTCTTGGAGGAAGCAATCTTTGCTCTGGAGATGACTCAGTACGTCATCGAGGATCCGTCCAAGAGTCACGAAGTATCACAAGAAGCTGACCGATTTAGTGATCGGTTCCTGTCCATTATTAGATCAGAGCCCTGAGTTTACTTTCTTAGGACAACCCCATAATGGGTCCAACGTTCCAGTCGCCAAGTGGTCTAAGGCGTGGGCCTGCAAAGCCCATATTCGTCGGTTCGACTCCGACCTGGAACTTTTACTTCACAAGAAAATGAAACGAAAACGTTGTTCCAATTCTCTCACACTTGAAGGGTCATTAACTCAGCGGTAGAGTATCCGGCTTTTAACCGGTTAGTCCTCGGTTCGAATCCGAGATGGCCCATTGTTTCTTCAACGAAACGAACACGCCCGATTAGCTCAGTGGTAGAGCACTCGCCTTGGTTCCAGAGGGTTCTAAATACAGGTTCGATTCCTGTGTGGAGCATAAGCGATAGGTCGTCGGTTCAAATCCGACATCGGGCTTTTCAACCGGTCCAGAATGTCCAAAGTAACTCTGAAACAACTGGTCAAGGAAGGGTTTGGTGACCGTTTCTCACAGACTTTTCGATCAGGCGAAACAACCATTTTTCGCAATCTGCGGGACGGTAATCTGTACCCAGTCTACCTGGCATCACAACGGATGTACACAGGCAGGGTGTAAAATGGCCGACCCCTTCTCAAAACTGACGCAAAACTTCAGCCAAGAAAGGCGTAACAGGATTGAACAAATTAAGTCAAAACTTCGATCATCGATTGAAGAAGACACTTTGAAAGCCATCGAGAGCATGATTGACAGCAAAATCCGGGAGCATGAGGAAAGGGTAGGCTGGGTGAGCGGTCTCATTGGTGTTGCTTTCGTAGTTGGTATTGTTCATGCTATTTGGCTCCTGAAGCAACTCAGCTCGTTTACGGCTGTGGGTTAATGCTAAGATGCCCCTTGGGGTCAAGGCTGGATAGTTCAGAGGTAGAACGGCTCTTTCATACGGAGTAAGTCGCAGGTTCGAATCCTGCTCCAGCCATCCACACCCCAGCTGGTCCCCAGTAAGACCAGGGAGAGCCGAAAGAGTCGGGGTGAACCCGTTGGCCCACCGGGCCTAAAGACTCCCATGTGGACCTGGCAGGACCCCCTTAGCAAGGGGCGGTTAACCCTACCTCCAGGGGCGGTTTACCCCCTTTACCTCAGTCGCGAAAAGCGCTATAGTTATAGCATGGAAAAGGAAGGAAAATGAAAGTGTGGATGGTTGTGGGATCGATGGATTACGAAGGAGATTACGTGGAATTCTCGGGTAAAGTGTTCTTCAACTATGAAGACGGAATTAAGTACGGAGAGTCGTTAGTTAAGGGTGAATACGTGGATGATGACGGTGATGTGTTGAAATACGATTCGTACGTGATGAAAGAAGTGGAGGTGAATTAACCCCTTTCGGGGGGTAAACTTTCATCGAACGATTGGAAGGCGTCCGGTTGGTCGAGGGAGCTGTCTTGAAAACAGTCGGGTGTAAAAGCCTCACGGGTTCGATCCCTGTGCCTTCCGTTTAACTTGGAAAGTTGGCCGAGTGGTTTAAGGCGACGGTTTGCTAAACCGTTGGGTCGCGTAAGCGGCCCCCAGGGTTCGAATCCCTGACTTTCCGTTTTCATCTTTCTGAAACAAAGACTATGGGTCTATCTTCCCTGTCCCAGACTCGTGTTCCTGACCCAGAGGAGGATAAAACTTATAATGAGTATTACGAAAGTATGAATTCATACTTTGATGACTTGGCGAAAGAGCTGGATTGCTCAAAAGGCTGTGCGACCGACGTTTGGTATCTTCGCTCACAGTCTCGCTGGACTCCAGAGCTAGAAGCTGAACTAATTCGCCTCCACAAGGAGGGAGCGCCTCCAAACATTTGCGAGTTTGGATAGAGCGGTTATCCGCCCTTTACTTTTACGCCCCTTAGCCCCATAATAGGGATATGGAAACCTGTCTGTCTCAAAACCAAGAGAGCCTTGTCCAAAAAGCCGTTTTAAGAGTGAGGGCGGGATACGAGGCAAGAACCGAGCTTGGGTCCTTACTTCAATCCCTTTTTCCTAGTGAGGATTCCACCTTTCTGGATTATTGGGCTGGCTTCTGTTACGTTCAGTTTCGAAATTCCTCGGAGCCCTCGAAACGGGAGTGGATTCTCCGAAACATGGTGAGCGAAGTAAGTTCGGGGAGCGCTCACACTTGGTATTCCAGCTACCTTCGCGAGAGGGAACGTAAAAGCGTCTACGTTTACTGAAACCCACCTGAGAATGACCAAACCAACCCTGAAACTCCCCGATGTTTCCTATCCCACTTACCTTCTTGGTCTTTTGGTGGCGGGTACAACAGGGGCAATTATCTCATCTCACTTTTCCGACATTCGGAGGGATGCGGAGGTGAGAAAGGCGATCTGGAACACGTACAAAACTTGTGTAGAGCTCCCGAGTCTTTGTTCCCGAAGAGAAGAACCCTCCAAGGGCTCAATAAAGGAATTTTGAAGGGTCAGGTTAAAACTACATCAAAATGACCAACTTTTCCCTTACGCTAGCCAGCATTTCGATCGTCACCCTAGTCGGATCTTTTCCCTCGTCCTGGTGTCCTGGGGGCTATGAAAGCCGGAGCAAACATGGGTTTCACCCCGTTAACCTGCAGTGACCCCGCTAGTTTAAATCTCTTGAACCCTTTAATGACCGACCTAAACCCTGTTAAAGTTACACATACGGTGGTCTTCTCCCCCAAAGACTATCTGAAATGGTGTTCTTCCAACAACGCGAATCCTTCTCAGGAAAACTTTCGAAATATATCCCGAGAGTGGTTTCTCAATACTCTCACCTTTGGGAATGCTCAGCCCGAAGTGTCTGAATTGTCTCTTGAGGATGTATTTCGAGATAAGCTTCTTCGGCTGATGAGTCTTCGAGAGTCTCTCGATAATATCGAAATTCCGGAAAATCTTCGAAAAGAGCTCGATAGGCTCGACGAGATAGAGCCCCTCCTATGACTGCGTCTACAGAAACCCTGCCAGAAAGCGAAAAATGAAGAAGCCTCTGCAAGCTATTCACAGCCCCACTGTTTTTTGGGCCTGGGTGATTTTCGGTCTCGTCGATGACCGAATTAGAAATTTCTATTAAGTCTAAGAAAACTCTCCTTCCGACTTACTATCAATCTTCTGGCACGAGCTGAACTTCGGATGGCTTGAGATGGCCAACGAATGACGACCCTGAGGACTATATAGGGTAAACTATTAGGTAACTAACTCAATGTTATGACTGGTTCATTCTCCGAAGAGTCCCTTATAAAGTTTAACCAACTGGCATCAGAAATCATGCAGTCAAATTTTAACGAAACAAAGGGTTCTTATGACTTCACACGCTGCGTGAGGCCGAATGGTACATTTTACGGAACTTCCGGAAATTGTAGGAAAGGTACAGAAGTTCCTTTACACGACTTAAAGAACCCCCTTGGAAGGGGGTACACTCCCTTGGAGAAGGCTGAAAACGCATTAAGGATTATGGAGAAGAGTATTAATAATCCAGAATACACTCCCACCGACAAAGAGATCGAAAGGTATGGAAGGCTCAAAAATGCTATATCCGAAATGCGAATAAGAGCCCCCAAGAGATCCAAAGTTAGAAATGTGGTTGCTTCAGCCCCCGCTAAGTCCGAACGAAAAATGAAGGAGTCTTTCGATAAAGCCCGGAGTATCGTTGAACGGAAGAAAGACTCTTCTAAGGACGAAAGAGACAAAGCGATAGAGACATTTAGAGTCGCGATAGAAGATGCTAAGGACCAGTTACAACAAAGACAGAGGGGAAGGAATGTCTTGGCAAGGTTATTCACTGGGGATTTGCTTGAGCAAGCACAAGATAGAAATAACTTAAGAATGTGGGATACCATTACTAAGTACCAAGGAGATCTAGAAAGATTAATAAAGCTCTCCAGAGGCAGGGGTGAGTGAATCTATTTTTCAAACTGTGTAAACTAGCCTCGAACAAAACTTCTGAAGCCTTGGTAGCTCAGCAGGATAGAGCATCGCTTTCCTAAAGCGAGGGTCGCAGGTTCTAGTCCTGCCCAAGGCGTTTTCCCTTAATTAAGATGCGACGATCTAAAGGCGATCTTCACAATCGCGCTGAACGCTTAGAGCGAGAGTGCGAACTTCTCCGAAGTTCCTCTACCTTCCAGAGTCTTCTTCGAAAGATCGAGAACCTTTCGGAAGATGGCTTTGAAAGAACTTTGATCAAGGAATACTTCCGTCTCCACTTTCAAAACGGCCAAGTGTACTTCCCTCTAGCATTTACCGCAAGCGTTTCAACGAAGGCGATCGGAAAGTACGCCCTCCAGTTTTAAGAAGATCCATTAACTTTTCGGAAGAACTACCAAATGAGTCGCATTCCCGAGATCAAGTCCAAGGACCTTCAAGTCCGCCTGTTGAGTGAGCTTCCCGAAAGTCTCCCGGAAGTGAAAGAGACTGATCGGAATCGTAGAAGTCTCTACAAGCAGGTTCAAGCAGAGGTTCTTTACCAGAATTGACCCACCGGAAACCACGATGAAACCATTCTTGCATGGCCGCATGCATGCCAAAAAGTACGGCGGGAGTCCAGAGGATTATGCCGACATCGACGATTTTATTGACAGTCCCAAGTCGGCTTTTCCTGACTTTCGCCATCGTGCAATTCTCCACAACTCATTCGGCTGCTTTTTGGTCGAGCGCGTTTTCGGTCGCACTCGGGAAAACTCGTCCGGAATCACTTACTCCCCGCGAGATGTAGCTGAGGACCACATTATTCAGGATCTCGGATTCATTCCCACTGTCGAGCGCTATCTCGACAACATGACTCCTCAACCCTGGATGTCCGGTACCAAAAGAGGTTCCGAAAAAACAACTCGATTCATTCCACTTTCAGATTGACAAAATGGAAACTACACAGTTCAGCAATTTCGTTGAGGACTTTCAAAACGAACAAGCCAGGTTTCAAACGGAGATGCGAGCCAGGTTCAAAGGCCTTTTTGAGCTCTTCTGGGAAGCGAATCCCCGAGTGAAAGAAGTTAAATGGGATCAGTACGCTCCATACTTTAACGATGGGGATGCCTGCACGTTTAGCGTATATGAGCCAAATTTCACAATCACCTCTGAGACACCTAAAGACTCTGAGCGTAAAGCGATTCTCAGTCGTCTAACTGACAGGGAGATCGAGGTTCTAGGCCTAGTTCGAGACCCTGAAGGGAAGGGAGGGGAAATTGAAGGGACATGGTGGGAACTTTATGATGACCCTGAAACCAAAAAGTATGTTGACCCGGATAACTTGAAAGCTCTTGAGAACTTTATCACCTCCCCACCCACAGAGAACCTTTTGAAAAGTCTTTTTGGGGAAGATTGCACTGTTGTTGCTACTCGAGAGGGCTTCTCAATCCAGACTTGCGACCATGACTGACCAAAAAGAACTCGCAAACCAAATAGACAACGAACTTTTCGCGCTCGAACGTCTGAGGCAGGCGTATGACGAGCTTCAGAAAAACGCGGAAGCGGAGTTTCTGGCGTTCTTTGCAAAGTTCTGGGAGAAGAATCCTGGAGTCGAGGCAGTTATCTGGACTCAGTACGCACCTTACTTCAACGACGGAGACCCTTGCGAGTTTTCTGTTCAGGAAATGTCGTTCACAAACGCCAAAGGGCCTGACCTGGAAGACTTTCGACATTGTGAGTATGAAGGGGAGAATGAGGAAGTCTGGTCTGATTGTTACTTCGGAGGGAAATGGGGGTCACCCGCACCAGAGGGAGTGAGTGAAGAATGGACGAATGCGCTTACAAGATTAGTTCATTCCCTTGTTCTCGAGCCTGTGCTTAAGAGTATGTTCAGCGAAGACTCCAAAGTCATTGCCACTCGGGAAGGTTTCAATGTGGACGATTTTGGAGGTTGCCACGACTGATGACTCAAGACTCACATCCAGTAGGCCCTTTTGGTTCTTTAATAACTTATGTAGAAGCCACCAGGACAGACGACGATAGAACTTTTTCCGTTCATTACCTCAACTGTTTGGTTGCCGATTTTGACTCCAGGAAAGAGGCCATTCACAGCCGTATTCTGTACTTCGAGAATGATTACACAATAGACCTGAATCGAGTTTTAGACACCCTGCGGGAAGAAATTCAAAAACTCACTCTTTGTGAGTCTTTAGCACATTGTTTTGGAAGGTATCTACAACTGTATTGCGATCGCCTCTTTTTAAGTCTTTCAATAACACGCAGCGTTGTTACTCTTTATGGAGACGAAACTTTATTTGATAAACTTGAGGAAGTTATAAGCAAGTTTTTCAAAATCAAAAAGAATGACTTTTCGAAGAAGACTCTCGAACTCTACTTCTATAACAAGAGTACAGCGACGGCGCGAGGCCAATCAGTAGAGATCCGACCAGAGAATCGCCCTTTCACGGAGATGTACCCCTTCCTAAACGGGGAAACTCTTCACGAATATTACGAGCGTTTTCACAACTCTTCTTCCTCTCTCCTTCTTCTACGTGGCCCTCACGGAACGGGAAAATCTTCGTTCATTCGAGGAATGCTTCTTCACTTAGACGTGAAAGCCCTAATGACCTTTGACTCCGATTTGATCAAGGAGGACTCTTTTTTCGTAAGTTTCCTTCAGGGGACTTCCGACTACTTTATTCTTGAAGATGCGGACGCGTTTCTTACAAGGCGCGACGAGGGAAACACTGTAGTTAACAAGTTTCTTAGTCTTGGGGACGGAATCGTGTCAAAGCCAGAAAAGAAGATTATTCTCACCACGAATCTGAGCCTTGATAAAATTGATGAAGCTCTGGTTCGACCAGGCCGCTGCTTCGACGTTCTGGACTTTAAGCCTCTCTCACGAAAGCAGGCTGAAGTGGTGGCTGAGAAGCGCGGATTCCAGCTTGATCTTCCTGAGCAGAGTATCTCTCTAGCTGAGCTGTTTAACAAGCAATCGTACACTCAGAAAAAAGACTCAAAAACAATCGGCTTTATGACCTAAAGCGAAACGGGTAAAGTCTCGTAGCTACCTTTAGTTTTGTGACTCGTTTTTCCAGCCTCTCCTTAGCTTTTCTCGCGTCCGTATTTCTTTTTGGGACAACGGCTGGGGCTGTTGAAGAGAAGCGTATAATCATCACAACAAAACCCCCTTCTCGTTCTTCCCCTTTGAAACTTGGAAAGAACGATTTTCGTATCGGAAACTCTACCTTTCGACGTTTTGTTTTGCCAACGGGAACGGACCTAAACAAGACGATCGAGACCCTGAAGCGAGATCCGAACATTCTCAATGTAGAGCAAGACTCAAGAGTTTCCATAGAGGAAGTTAGTAATGATACCATTTACACCCAGGGAAATCTCTGGGGTATGTACTCAAACGACTCTCCAAACTCTGGGCCACCAAACACAACAAATGTTTATGGATCGCAAGCGGAGCGGGCCTGGTCCCAAGGCTACGTTGGGAGTACAAAAGTTGTTGTAGGGGTTATCGACACAGGAGTGGATCACACACACCCCGACCTGTACTTAAACATTTGGCTGAACCCTGGGGAGATCAAGACACTGAGTTTTTATTCTTCTCTCGCAGACACTGACGCTGACGGTCTTATCACTTTTCGTGACTTGAACCAGCCCGCGAACTCCACGTACGTCACGGACTTCAATGAAAATGGGAGGATTGATGCTGCCGATCTGCTTTCAGATTCTCGATGGGAGGACGGGCTTGACAATGACGGAAACGGATACGTCGATGACCTAATCGGTTGGGACTGGGTGAATGGGGACAACGACCCCATGGATGATCACTACCACGGGACTCACGTTGCCGGGACGATCGGTGGAATCGGTGGTAATGGGGTGGGAGTAGCAGGGGTGAATTGGAACGTTTTGATAGTTCCGTTAAAATTTCTGAGCTTTGAGGGGTCTGGATGGAGTTCGGATGGGGCACTCGCTGTCGACTACTTCACAGGTGTTGCTTTCCTGAACGATAAAGAGTTTTCCCCCACTTCCCCCGCCACTTACCTTGGAACAAATAACTCCTGGGGAGGAGGGGGAGCCCTCTCGATGCTTGAGACTGCGATCAATAACGCTGCTCTTAAGAATATCCATTTTGTCGCAGCCGCTGGAAATTCCTCGACAAATATAGTCTCAATTCCGTTCTACCCTGCGAGTTATTCCACCCTGAGCTCCGCGGGTTGGGAAGCTGTTCTCCCTGTGGCCTCGATTGACCCGAACGGGAATCTGTCTTGGTTCTCCAACTTTGGCTCCCCTGTTGTTAAGATTGGAGCTCCCGGAGGGGGAATCCAGTCTACGGCACCCGGAAATACCTACACCAGCCTAAGTGGAACTTCGATGGCGACACCCCATGTGATGGGCGCTCTTGCTTTGGCGAAGTCTTCATTCCCTGCCGCTGGAAAAAGAGAGGTTTCCCAAGTGGCCCTATCTACTTCATCCCCTACGACTTCACTTGTCGGAAAAGTCTCTTCCAGGGGGAGACTAAACATAACCGCGATGCTTTCCCAACTCGGGGACAATTATCCCGGTCCCGGTATATCCGTGATATGGGGGACCAGCTCGAACGACTCTATTACTGGGACAAGTGGAGTCGATTACATTGCAGGGATTCCCGCAACGGGAACAAGTCTATTAACCCTCGGAAAAGGAAAGATTGACACCCTTACGGGTGGTTCAGGGAACGACGTATTTCGTCTTGGTCAGAGGAGAAATGGTGTCCCGTACGTTTTCTATAACGATGGCTCCAATAGAACGTCGGGTATATCAGATTACGCAATGATAACCGACTTCAATCCCGCTCAAGACAAGGTTCGTCTCGTCCCCGGAAACTATCAGACTACTGTTTTTGGTAACACTACTTTCTTATCTTGGAAAAGCGGAGTTCCTGAAAGGGTGGCAGTCTTTCGAGGAGTTAGACTTGGGCCCCTGCACTTTTCCCCTTCTAACACACCCGCTTGGGTAATCTTTGAGTAATTTTATGGAATCCTTAGCTCTCATAGTGTCGTTCATTGTTCTCGGTCGTATGGCTTTTGTGTCACTTTGTGTGGCTCTAGCTATCGTCGCAATCCACCATCACTTTGTAGACGGAGTTCTTCAAACTCGCGGTCTTCCTACGGATCCTGTTTGGTGGATAGGATTCGTTTTTGTAATAGTTATTCTGTTAGCCCTGTCAGTCCTTCGAATCCTTCCTCGGTAACTTTCCATGTGCTCAGTGAAAAGGTTATGATTCCCTTAGTGGCCTTAATGATATCCTCCAGTGTCTACGCTGAGACTTACTGCTCCCTAAGAAGAGCAGGAGAAGGGGAATACGAAGCCGTTCGAAAAGCCACGCTTTCTTCTATTTACATAGGGAAGGCGGAAACTTTTGAGTTTTACGGACAAGACTGGAGATACGACATTCTTGAAGCCCAGGCCGCCGCTCTTTCTCTCTGTCCGGACTTGTGATCTTGGCCAGCTGCTAGCCTGGGTTTCCTTTCGGGCCAGGGTGCTATAATCCTGTTGCAGCCGCAGAAAACAAGCGAGTGGACAAGTTTCAGAATCTCCTAGAAAGGTTACAAGAATTAAAGTTAAAACAATCCAGTACCTGGATAGACGACATTCCCGATGACATCCAGGATGAGTACTTTTCGGACGGTTACGAGACTTTAGCTTCGGACTTGAACCCAGACAAAAGGCGCTGGTATGAGACTTCAACCGAAGTAATCAGCGTCTGCGGTGGCCTTCTCGGGATCACGCAAGTCTCTCGAGTCTATTCTGAGACCATGGGTTTTTCAGACGTTGAACATGAGTACAAATTCTTTCCCATGCGAGAAGTTACCGTAGTTTCCTACGAACCAGCATAACTCTTCAAAACCAACAAACAATGACCATTTCGCTTTCACAAATCAAGGCTCTGCGAGAGAAGACCGGGGCAGGAATGATGCTCTGCAAAGAAGCTCTTATTCACTCTGAGGGGGATGAGGCAGGGGCAATCACATGGCTCCGGCAAAAAGGAATTTCAATTGCGGATGGTAAGGTAGGTCGAAAGACGCTTGAGGGGGTTGTAGCAAGCTACATCCACACTGGCGGAAAGCTGGGCGTTTTGATCGAAGTCAACTGTGAAACGGATTTCGTAGCAAAATCAAAACCGTTTCAAGACCTTGTTCACAACCTGGCGATGCAAGTCGCTGCTTATCCGCTGATCCAGTTTGTGTCCGCTTCAGAAATTCCGGAAGAGATTCTTCTTTCCGAAACTCGCATCGAAATGGGAAGGGGCGACCTCGAAAGGAAGCCTCCGGAGATTCGAAACAAGATTGTTGAAGGTCGCGTCGCAAAGCGTCTTCAAGAGTTGTGCCTTATGGACTACCCTTACCTCAAAGACGGGACAATCTCAGTCGAGACCTATGTGAAAAACTTTGCTGCAACCGTTGGTGAAAACATCGTTGTTAAGCGCTTTGTCCGTTTCGTTCTCGGCTCCGCCTAGTCCATTACGCTCTCCCTGAGGGAGCTCTGGCCAATCTCGGCGGAGAAGTCTCCGAAATAGAGCTACGAAGAACTTAGGGACTTTGACCCCGACTACATCGAAAAGTACTACTCATGAGAATAACCCTCATAATCTTGAACTTGTGGAAGATCTGGATGACTGTGCCTGATTCAACCATAAAATGGTGTTTGTCTGGACACACCGAAGGGCTAGTGTACTACGACGGCTGGGGGATGAATTTCTGATACGCTCTCAACCATGACTGGTATCGCATGAACAACAAACAATATGCGTTCACAGGGTGCTCAGCGCCTTATGAAGAACCCCGAGACTTTTATGATTAACCGCCTGAAAATGGAAAAACCTTATTTATTGATCGCAGGAGATGCTTACTACCCCTCAGCAGGTACGGGTGATTGGGTGGGCTTTTTCGAAACCCAACAGGAAGCAAAATCTCAGATACATACTGAAACCGTGGAGGAACTATTTAAATCGGGTCCTCGAAGAGGACAAGTGAAGGAAACTCGTGAAATTACCAGTATAAACGGAAGGAAATGTGACTGGTACGAGATCGTAGACGTTGAACTGGAAAGCAAGCTGCTGGAACGGAGCTGAGAAGGGCGGGAACCCGCCCAAGGAGAAGCCGGTTTACCGACCCACCCTTGCCGAGAAAAGAGGTATAATAAAGGGTTGAGTCCCGCCTCTTGGGTCCAGTCATGAGTCTTGAGTCCGAAGCTATAGACAAGATTGAACTTGTCTTCAATCACATTCAAAACGTTCAAAGAAGTTGTTACAAACTCGGTCTCAAACTAATGAAGCGAGGAGACATTGAGTTGGGTCGCAATTTGATTGCCAATGGGCAGATTCATGATAACTCAAAGTTCAAGGGGATTGAGTTTGACCACCTTTTCTACTCTGACCCTCTCCTACCAGAAGTAGTGAAGCATCATCAGACCGTCAATCCCCACCACCCCGAGTACTGGGGGAGTATCCATGACATGCCCAAGGTATACGTAGCCGAAATGGTGTGTGACTGGTACGCTCGCTCTACGGAATTCGGAACGGGAATTCGAGAGTGGATTGACGGAAAAGCAATGGAAAAGTTCTCGTTCTCGAAAGACGACCAGGTCTACGCGACGATTCAAGAAATGCTTCGACTTCTGCTTGAACCCTCTTTCACCTAAGGCCAAACACAAAACCAAAATTCCTGGGGTATAGTATTTGAACCCTCTGACGAGAGCAATAGTCAGGTAAAGAAGTAACTATGCCGAAACTCGCGGAAAGGATTCTCGCTCTTCCAGGAATCTCCTATCTCGAGAAGGAGGTTGATCAGTGGGTCTGCTACGCTTCCCCCGGATACTGGTTTCCTTCTTTAGAGTGCCAAACTTGCATTTCCTCGACTCTGTCGGAAGTTTGGGTATACGCTCGAGAAGTTGAGCCTTATCCGGAACACTACCAGCCGTAGTTAACTGAGTTGGTAGCGGGTAAAACCGTTATAGAAGTTTCACTATCATGACAAAAAGATGTTTCGGGTGGGTTAGGGATCTCCCCGACTTTCGTGATTACGGAGTATCCACTGAAGCAGCTTCGGCTAAGAAACCATCGATAAACTCAATGCTTTTGAAATTGGGAGCTGTTTCTCCTATAGGGGCAGCATCCAGAGTTACCCTACCGGCAACAACAGACTTGCGTCAGTTTTGCTCTCCGATAGAAGACCAAGGGGAAATCGGCTCTTGCACCGCTCACGCAGCAATCGGAATTCTTGAGTACTTTGAGCGAAAGGCTTTCGGAAAACACATCGATGGCTCTCGTTTATTCCTATACAAGACGACACGAAACCTAATGCAGGTTACCGGGGATACTGGAGCGTACCTGAGAAGCGTAATGGGTGCTTTGACTTTGTTTGGTGTTCCCCCAGAGTCCTACTACCCCTATGACATTACTCTTTTTGACGAAGAGCCATCGGCTTTTCTATACTCTTTTGCTCAAAATTTTCAAACCCTATCATACTATCGCCTTGATACTCCGGGGATTTCCAACAGTGTCCTTCTGACCCAAATCAAGACCAACCTCTCAAAGGGCCTCCCTGTAATGTTCGGGTTTACAGTTTTTAGTTCATATTTGCAGGCTGGATCAAATGGGGGACACCTCCCTTTTCCAACCAGAAACGAGTCTAGTCTTGGCGGTCACGCAGTTTCTGTGATGGGATACGACGATAACAAAAAGATTACCAACTCAATCATCGGGGGAACCCAGACTACCGGGGCATTACTGATTCGAAACTCTTGGGGGACCTCTTGGGGGCAAAGTGGTTACGGTTGGCTCCCTTACCAGTACGTTCTCTCTGGGCTAACTTCCGACTGGTGGTCTTTAATTAAAGCTGAGTGGGTTGACTCCGGACAGTTTTCCTGATATGGCAAAAGCAGCAATTCGAAGGCACCACACCGAAAGACTCCACAAAAACTGGAAAAAACTTTTAGGGAGTCTCGACTTTAGTCCCTCCTATATTGAGATGTATTGCTTCGGTAGGGCAATGTCCAGTGACCCCTTAGACTGCGGCAACCCAAGATGTAAAGTTTGCCATAGTGATAAGGTTCTTCACCCGAAGCGAAGGAGGGCTGAAAACAAAAGGCTCTCCCAAGAGGAACTCGAAAACCTTGGACTCTGAGGGCGGTTTCCCGCCCTTTACGCTCGTGGTGCGAGCGGCTATGATTAAGGCATGAAACACTACAGGCTCTCCGTCTCAGGCAACGTGGTAACCAAGATCGTTGGTTTCGACTCCCCTGAGCCTTTCCTCTACATCGTTTCCCACGCCCTCGATCTTTTGAAATCCGGGGACTTTATCTTCTTGGAAAGGGCTGCCCTGGAAGAGCAGAATCTGGACCGCTCATACACTTTGGTAGCGGAGTTTGAGTACTTTCGTGATAGGGGCTGGGTTGCCTTTCGTCGTCCTGCACTCGTTGCCTGAACCAACCCTTAGTCATGACACCTTCTCTCACAAACAACGTGGAAAACCTCTCTGATGAAGACCTGGACAAGCTGGTAGAGTCCGGAGACATTATCTCTTACTCCTACAAAGATGTTTGCGGCTTTTCAGAAAATGTTCTTCTTGAATTTCCTTCAGGCGTGAAGCTTAGAGTCAGTGTCTGGTCCACAGAATCAAGTGGTCTTAGTTTCGAAACAATCTGATTTTACAGTCCTACCGTAAGACTCTAAACTAGGTGTAGCTTGGGAGGACGCCGCTTCGGACAACGGTTCGAGTCCGTTCAGTTCCACTTTTGCCTCCGCCCTTCGGGGCTCTCACGGGGCTGCAAAGGTTTCGACGGGGCGAAATTGTCACCTAAGTGAAAGCCGCTTGCATAAGCACAAAATAGACGCTAACAAAATCGTCAAATTTGAGAGGACTGCGGTTGCCGTTTGAGCAACGCACTCTGACTCACTCGGGGGGCTTCGGCCCCCCTTTCAACCACTCAAAAACAAAATGTTGCGGGTCACGTACGATTCAGATTTGGACTCTGATTACAAGAAGGAACTTGATTCTTGCACAAGCATACAAGATTTAAAAGCCTTGATTAGCAAGTACGGAGTAGTCTCCCCTGATTTGAACAATGTTGTAATCGAGAGCGATTCCGATTACAGGGAGTTTACAGAGGGCTTAGCAATGGAAAGGCAGAAGCAATATGCTGGTGACGAGTGGTGTCAAAGGTTCGCATCTTTGCTCGTCCCTGGATACATTCTTTACGCTTCTCTTCTCTCTAAGAAAGACGGGGTACCTTGGGGAGTCGCTTACCTTCGAATGTGCGCTGAAGGGTTTGTTCCGAATGTTGACCCCGAGCTTGCGAAACAGGAAATCTTCTCCCCCTTATCCTCCGCTTAAAGTAGAAAACAAATGTCAATCAACTTCGAATCCGCTTTTTCCGTCCTTGACGTCGCAGAAAAAGCCATCGTTGCTCAAGTCAAAGAAGAGATCAGTAGAACTGTTCACGAGAGGCTATCCAGGGAGTTTAGTGAACTTATTCAGGAAGAGACCAACCGAGCCTTGGAAAACATGATTATAAACCTCGCTCATGAAAAAGATTCTCTTCGGATGGCGGATAATGTAAGAATTCTGGTGGAGTGGATCAAGTGTAGGGAAGAGAAGCGTAGGCTTCGGACCACCACTGTTATTGTTCAGGACGATCTACCCTGAACCGGAGAACCTGAATGGCGCTCTATAAGCACGAAGACGGTACATACTCCCTTAGCAGCCACCAAGTTTGGATGTCTGGTTGCTACGAGAACGAAAAGACAGCTCGTTATGCTTTTCGCTTCTCAGACTCTGTTCTGGGGGGCCTCCTGAAAGAAGCTAATGAGAGAGCCGGAGGTTTCGGAGGGGTGATCACCTATTCAGACCTGAAGGAAGCTAAAGTCCGATTGCTGGACAAATTCACACTGGCCAGGGAGGAGAAATGACCAGAGTGCTGCTACTTCAGGGTCCCGATGACAAAAGATATACGGCCACTTCGGTTCAGGGCGGCTCTTGGAAGGTCAAAAGATTTTCAACATCTTTGCATTTTGAATCACAGTGGTGGAGCGAAAGGTTACCGTTCAGGCACTGGGACGGAAACGTTTACTACTCTCCTCAGGAGTTGGACTTGACTTTCAAGACCTTAGCTGAGACTAAGTCCTACGAGGAAGAAGGTCAAGTAGGGGACTTTTGGATTTGCTACGACTGAGTTTAAGGGGTAAACTACTTTCAGAGATTTGAATGCTGGCTTTGGCAAGACCTACTCGACAAAATCCCAAGTTCTTGAGAGATTTGGTTCATGACTTTGCAAGATGCGTTCGACCGGACGGCTCGGCTTACGGGAGTCGAGGAAAGTGCAGGAAAGGAACTGAGCAAGCTAAACCGGAACGGGGAGGGGAGGAGGCGTATAAACCTAAAAAATTAAGCGGTAGGGGGTTAGTTAACATAGATCAAAACCAGATCAAATACTCTGCGTTTGATGTGGAATCAGCTAGAGAAGATTATGAAACACTGAAGGAAAGTCTTCCGGGCAAGCTGAAAGATCTAGACAGTGAAGACCTACCCCTGGAGACCAAAAACAAAAAGAAAGAAACGTTAAAGAACAATTTAGCCTCTGCAAAAATTGCTCTTAAGCAAGCCGAAAATAACCGAAAGTTCCTTTCCCGTTTAGAAAAAAGTGTGCCAAAGGGTGTTGAGCTGAGAGTTACCGGCACCTCTGGTGTTGTTATGTTGTCAAAGTCAAAAGGAGGAAACAATCTCACTATAACATACTCTCCCAATGATGGATTCAACTTTACAGTCAATGGAAGATTTTCGGCGGGGGAGGTGAAAGATAGACGAGAGCAAATCGAAATTGCCTTTATGGCTAAGAAATGCTGGGACTCCTTAATTCGATCTCTACCTGAAGGAACTATAGTTAAAACTTCGGCATGGGAAGCAGACGGAAAAGGGGAGGAGAGACAAAGAGCGTACATGCGAGTTGGGTTCAGCAAGAGGGACGAGAGGGACGAGAACATGTATTCGCAAAAGAAGGATGGGGCTATGGTACCCACGAGGGATAGGGAAACATTCTTGAACCAAGAAAAAGATCCCACTTCCCTGTATTTCTCGGAAAACTCTTCTGAAATCGAAGAAGTGAAAGTTTGGCTCCAAATCTTGACCGGTGAGGATTTCCTTTCGGGTAAGGCGAAAGTCCCAGATAGATCCGACTTTTTTGAAGGGAAATCAGAGTACTATGACTTCACACGTTGTGTCAGACCGGATGGATCCGCCTACGGCACTGCAGGAAAGTGCCGCAAAGGTGTCGAGGTTGAAATTACTCGTCTCGAGACGGGACTGTTCGCCATCGACCATAAAGGGGAACGAGTTGGTAGAATATCCGCTCCCGGAGCATTAAAAGGGGGAGGAGGAATAAAAGGGCAAGCCTCCTACGACCTGGATCTAAGGACTCCCGATGGAAAGAGGCATCAGATTCAGCGTATTCCGACTCTCGCCGCCGCAAAAGCTAAAGCTCGGCAGCTGCTAGGCGAGGAAAAGAAAGGAGGGAATGCTCGTGCGATTGCCCAAGGAGGCTTAACTACCAAGGGAAAAGCTCGTCGAATCAAAAATCTTGAGGAAGACCTTGACGATATCAAAGGGGATATGAAAGTGGTACAAGAGCGCTTCTTGTCTGCGAAAGAGAGATTAGGAGCAGAAGGGGTAAAACAAGATAGGCAGGCCCGAGAGCTCGTTTTAAGATTCAAGGCTTTGAAGGAAAGATACGAATCCTTACAAGACGAGATAAAGAGACTCAGAAAAACCCCTGTAGTGGACTGAAGATGCAAGGAAGAATTTCCGAAGAAGCTTTAGACTTGTGCTCTGATCTCATTTACCGATACTCGGAAGATTCCTTTGACTTCACACGGTGCGTGAGGCCCAATGGAACAGTGTACGGTACATCAGGGAAGTGTCGAAAGGGTACCGAAGAAGCCAAGGTTGCATCGCCACCTAAGTCCCGTTCCAAAAAGGTTAAGCTGACGCCTGCAGAAAAGAAGGCAAGGCAGGCTGAAACAAGAGCTCGCATGGCCGCAGCTGCAAGTCGCATGGAAGGGGCACCCGAGCCCAAAAAAGAAAGCAAGTCTGAGCGCAGGGTTAAGATCTTAAAAGAGCTGAAAGCACACGAGAACACTAAGCCCGAGGACATAGAAAAAAATATCCAGACACTGGCCAGACTTATAAAGAGCAATCCTGGATTTAGGACACCGCTCACAGTAAACACTCTCATAGCTCTAAGAGCATTGAGAATGAAGGCTCACCTGGACTCCAAAAAAGCTCAGGTTGAGACCGAGACGCAGTCGAAAGTTCCCGCAAGTTCTAAGCAAGGAGAAAGTGAGCTCTTAAAACAGTCCCCGAAATACACTCAAACTCCAGGTAGTCTCAAGCCGCTCCCTAAAGTAACAAAGGCACTTGTTTTAAGGGAGTTGAAAGAAGAGCTGGAGGCACAGAAAAAGGAATTGAGTGAGGCTCTCCCCTCTGACGCTAGGTACATTAAGAGACGAATTTTTTCGCTTGAGCTAGATATACAATACGCAGAAAAGGGCGACTTGTCCTCAGTGAGTCCTCCGCGTCTCGCAACGATCTACGCAAAACAGGGGTTTAATGCAAAACCAGAGGTTGTTGCGAAAAGGTCCGATTTAGAAGCAAGAAGCGACATAGCCAGAAACCCCGACGGAAGGCCGATCATTGCCTATCGTGGGGTCACAACTGAGGAATACTCTCTTCAGTTCAAAGGTGGCGGGCCGAACGGCGAGGCCCATTTCCCGGGGCAGGGGATTTACGGGGACGGAAGTTATGCTGCTTCCTCCACCATAAAAGGAAACACAAAACATGATAGGTGGGCACAAGAGACTGCAATCTCTTACTCCGGAGGAGAAGGAGGTGCGGCATCTCGAGTAACGGCATTCGCCTTTCGTTCCGACGCAAACTTGGCACAGACTGACGAAGACGGTAAGACCTTTCCACAGTGGGAAAGAGAAATCATCGGGAAAGCGGAAAGAACAACCGGACGTGTTTTTATCGACGCTGGAGCCGCCGCCGCCGCACTTGGTATTCACGCTTACAGAATACCCCAAATCGGGCAAGATTACTGGGTCGTTCTCAACCGTGGCGCTATCATAGTTGCAGAAGACCCTGAACTACCAAAAGACTTACAATGAACCTGAACAATCCGGAAACATGCCGCACCCTCGCGGCCATGATACAACAAATCGCTCCTGAGTCTCGAGAGCAGTTTCGCTCCGACGCCGAAGAAGCTCCAGACATGGAAACCTTTATGCGAGGGCTAAACCAGTACAAGACGGTGAAATTTCTGCACTGACGAGTGTGATCAAAAGTTATCGAAAATTTCTGGAAAACTCGATGAAATCTGAGCAGCGACTTTTCGAGCGATACGCAAATTGCCACCACCAGTAAAACCACCCAAATGCACTTCTACGCAATTTCCCGACGGGATCTCCCCATCCATCAACAAGCTATTCAAGCAGCGCACGCCCAGCTTGAGCTGTCCCGAATCTACCCGAGTTCTCTTTCAGAAGAACATCCTCCTTTTGTATGGCTGACTGCTAAGGATAGATGGGAACTTCTGCAGATTTCCGCAGTCCTAGAGTCCCACGGAATCACTGTGGTGGAGTTTCATGACCCCGATTACCCTGGGTACGACCCGAGCGCAATCGCTTGCCTTCTACGAGAGGAAAATCGCTATCTACTCTCCGAGTTTCCCTTATGGAGAACCTCGAAACAAGGCACACTCTCAAGATTAATACGGTGGGGCCGAGGGTAAGCTAGCTAAAGACAGAGAAGGAACATGGAAGAAGAATCAAAAGAGCAGAAAGCCTTTTCCATGTTATTTTCTGCCCGATGGAATATACCAACCGCCGCACTTCAAATGGATAGAGAGGCAAACTCAGTGGAGTGGGAGCGGTTGAAAGAAGAATTTCGAGAATACTGTCGCACATACCCTCCTGTGCATTTTGTGGTACCGGATAAAAAAGAGAGATGACCGCAGGTCCCTTTACAGGGGTTGGTAAAGCATGTGGTTTACTTAATAGGGTCCGCGCTATACTGGTTTTGTCCTGGGACTTTCAGAGTCGCCTTTTATGAGGAGGCTCTCTGCCAAAACGGTGGAGCGGGACTCAGAGCCTGATATTGTGCTCCTAAATCTCTTGTGCCGTGGGGAAATGCGCCCTGAAACAGGCGAGTGACCGTTCCCTATACGGATGCTGATTTCTGTTCTTATGAATGCTTAACCTCACTACACTTGTGGCCGTTTCCCTTGTTGGAACTGCCGTGAATCCCTTGATTGCCCTTCCTGAGAAATCGCTTCAACCTTCGATTACTCAACAAGTCGCAATCAGAGATTTTGCTCCAGACTTCAATTTGGATTCGAGCCCCATTTGCACAGGCTGCGATTCTGAAAAATTCTTTCCGGCTCCCACTTACAATCTCACACCTGAGCGCAGAGCCCTTCTAAACACCATTCGTTACGCCGAAGGTACCTGGTCCGATGGACAGGAAACTGGCTACAGAATTCTATTTGGTGGACGAACAATTTCTTCTCTCGAGGAGCATCCCGACCGTGTCCAGTACTCCGGTGGTTACGCAAGCGCCGCCGCTGGAGCTTACCAGTTCATGCCGGGGACCTGGAGGGAGGCTGCTTCAAAGTTAAACCTCAAAAGTTTTGAGCCGGCAAACCAAGACCAGGCCGCTCTCTACTTGATCGAGAAAAGAGGTGCTCTCACCTTAGCAGATTCCGGGCGAATGACGCCGGAACTTGCCGCACGTCTTGCTCCAGAGTGGGCATCTTTTCCAACTCTTTCTGGAAATAGTTACTACGGACAACCTGTGAAAAGGTTTTCCGATCTTGTCCGCTTCTATGAGCGAAATCTAGCTGAACTTCTCGGTGAGGGGGTCTGATGGCCGGTTTCCCGTCCTTTACAGACTCTCTCGAACCAGCTATCATGGTTTCATGCCTGGAAAGACAGGCTGAGAGTCGTGGTTGCCAAAAGCAACAAACACGAATGTTGAGTTCTTCTTTTTCAATGCGAATTTTATCCAAACTGGCCCTTGCTTCCGCTCTTTGTTTGCCTCTTGCAACTCCAGCAAATGCTGCACAATGCGGGCAAGCCAGTTGGTACGGTCCAGGATTCTACGGAAACCTGACTGCAAACGGAGAGGTCTATCGCCGTGGAACTATGACCGCAGCGCATCCCACACTTCCCATGGGGACATGGGTTCGAGTTCGAAACAAGGACAATGGCCGTGTAGCCGACGTCCGAATCAACGACCGTGGGCCATATGTCGGTGGTAGAATAATTGACCTCGGCCACGGAGCCGCCAGTCAACTGGGTGTTACCGAAAGCGGTCTTGCTAACGTGTGTGTGTCCCGCCTTTGAGGCTACCGGGTGAGAGAAATCTCACCCTTTTCTTTCAATGGAAATCATTCCTGACTTCAAAACGCTTTTCGTTGATTGTGTGATCATCACTCTTTCTACATTGGCGTGGATTGAAATTTTTCAGATCGGTAACGACGATTGAGGCCGCTTTCTTAAGAGGCCCCACTTTACTCCCCTCTGAAACCTGTATGCTTACCTTGTAAGCAGTTGTTCTTTGCTTACTCACTCTCACGAAAAAATACATGAAAATTCGTAATCTTGCTGTCGCTGCAATCGCAGCCTCTGTCGCAAGCCCAGGTTTTGCTGGAGCACAGTTCCCTGACGTTTCTCCGACCGATTGGGCTTACCCAGCGTTGCAAAACCTCGTTCAACGATATGGTTGCGTTGCCGGATACTCGGACGGAACTCTGCGCGGAAAGAACTCAGCGACTCGCTACGAGTCGATTGCGCTTATGAGTGCGTGCCTTGACGAAGTTTACAACACTTTGAGCAATGAAGATCGAGTTCTTGCTGACCGAGTTCGCATTGCGCTCGCAACTGAAAGCGCTCGAATCACTCGTCTGGAAAACGCAGCTGCAACTCGCGCTGTAGGGGTCGGTTCCTACCTCGGCGTTGGAGTTACTCTCAACCGCCAAGGAGTGAACGGTGGTGGCTACGATGCAAATCGCACTGTTGCCGGTGCAACAGTTCAAAGTCGCCTTCCCTTGGGTAAAGCCTTCGGAGCCAACGTCTCCGTTCGCCCCTATGTGAACTTTTCGGCTGGCCCGGATAGCCAAATCGGCTCTGCCGGTGGCGTTCTCGGGACGGTTGACGTTTCCCTTGCTGGGCGTAAAATCGGTGACGCTTACGTCAGCAGCACCAACTTGTACCTTGGTGCAGGTGGACAGTGGGCACTCACTAACAACGGATTGGCAAACTTTCAGACCAGCATTGGCCAAGGTTCCCAGTTTCTGTTTGTCGCAGGTGTAGAACGTTCCCTCACCCCTTCCCTAGTAGGTTTCGCTGACCTGAAGTTCCCAACTCAAAGTAACGGTGTTTCCGGAACCGGTTACAGTCCGGTCGGAAATATCGGTCTCGGCTTTAAGTTCTGACCCTTTCAACTTGACTGAAGGAGGAGGGGGAACCCTCCTTTTCTGTATCCATATTACAATCGATGAACGAAGACAAAAGCTCAATTACAAATCAAATCAAGATTTCCTCCCTCTTCATTGTCGCCGCCCTCTCACCCAGTTTTCTAATATCCCTTCTGTGCATTCTTGCTTACCTGGTTACGCAGTTTCCAGAGGTGAAGGAACCCCTTCGCGGTCTTGTTGTGAACTTTCTTCGTAAAGCGGGGGCAAAAGTCACACCGGCCCCTGAAGAGAAAGACAGTTGACGGGAACCCGCCCCAAGGAGGACGGTTTGCCCGCTATCCGAACACCGAAAAACGACCTAAGCTGAGTGCAGAAAAGTGAAAGTCTTGATTAAGAGCGACGAAATGATCAGCCTTCGAAAGAGGAAGCCGATTGAAATCATGGGAATTACCCCTGACGGAATCGGAATCCTTAAAAATTCCTCTTTTCATTTTAGTGCGGGGGAGACTCAAGTCCGATTGAACACTATCCCCAAGCTCGAGAAAGTGATTGTCAACGCAGACATTCATGATAGCGGATCATTTGTCGAACTTCTGCTCACCCTTGACGCCCTCTGTCGCCTACCCATTACGTGTGAAATAGAGCTTATACTCCCGTATCTCCCGTATAGTAGGCAAGACCGAGCTTGTGTCGAAGGGGAAGCTTTCTCCCTGTCTGTCTTTGTGAAGGCTTTGGCGCCATACCTCAGTGTAAGCGATAAAGTCATAACTTGGGATGCGCATAGCCCAGTCGCTTCCAGTCTTTTCCGAGAGGAAGGTTGCACGTTGTTCAACGTCAAGCCAGACTCCCTTCTTCGAGACTTTTGCCGAGGGGGAGCGAGGTTTCCCTCCGACACAATCGTGATTGCCCCTGACAAAGGTGCCGTTGAGCGTGCTACCTTGGCTCAGAAAGAACTCGGTCTCAGCTCAGTGGTTTATGCGACCAAAGTCAGAAACCCTGAGAATGGGCAAATCCTGAGAACCGATGTTCCCACTGAAGTATCCTACGCAGGAAAGCCCCTTTTGATTGTGGATGATATCTGCGATGGTGGTAGAACCTTTGTTGAGCTGGCAAAAGTTCTTCGTAAACACAATCCTTCTCGAATCGACCTTTATGTCACTCACGGGATTTTCTCAAAGAGTTTTGAGGTTTTCGACAATCTGATCGACACCTTCTACGTTGCAAATCTTCTTCCCAACAATTCATTCTACGACGCCATTCCTCAGAACGTTTCCTACCTTCGCAGTGCCGCTTAGACAATGAAACTTTTCGCCCCCGACACTACCGACTTTTACAAAACGGGTCACTATCGCCAGTACCCCGAAGGAACGGAGTACATTTACACCAATGCGACAGCTCGTTCTGACCGCCTTGCTAAAATGCTTCCCGACTTTGACCACAAAATCGTGGTTGCAGGAGTTCTTGGGACAGCAACTTGGTATCTCCGAGATCTCTGGAACGAGACGTTCTTTCGGAAACCGAAAGAAAGAGTTCTCGCAAAGTACAAGAGGAGAATGGATACAGCCCTCGGAGAAGGGGCAGTCGGACTTGAGCATCTTGGCGCTCTTCACGACCTTGGTTACCTTCCAATTCGGCTAAAGGCTCTTCCTGAAGGAAGTCGAGTAAATCTTCGAGTACCTTTCCTCACTCTGGAAAACACGCATCCAGATTTCTACTGGGTGACAAACTACGTCGAGAGTGCTCTTTCTGCGGAGATCTGGAAGGTTGTTAACAATGCGACTATCGCTTACGAGTTCCGACGCTTGTTGGATAAGTTCGCAGAACTTACGGGAACTGATAAGTCTTTCGTAGACTTTCAGGCACATGACTTCTCGCTTCGAGGTGTGGGAGGCGTTTATGACTCGGCTGCCCACGGAATCGGGCACTTGTTCTGCTTCAAGGGGACTGACAACATTCCCGCGATCGACTTCCTTGACGACTACTACGACACTGAAGGAGAATTCATTGCAGGAGGCGTTCCAGCCACTGAACACAGTGTGATGTGCACAGGCGGAAAAGACACGGAAATTGAGACCTATCGGCGCCTGATTTCCGAGACTTACCCTAGCGGAATCGTAAGTATCGTGAGCGACACTTGGGATTACTGGAACGTCCTGACCAACATTGCGGCCCAGCTCAAGGGGGCCATTCTGGATCGCCAGCCGGACGCCCTGGGCCTCGCCAAGGTGGTCTTCCGGCCCGATAGCGGTGACCCTGAGAAGATCCTCTGCGGAGACCCTGAGGCTGAGCCTGGGAGCCCTGCCCACAAAGGGTCCCTTCAGCTTCTGTGGGATTTGTTTGGTGGAACGATTAACGAGAAAGGTTTCCGTTGCCTTAATCCTAGAGTTGGCTTGATCTACGGAGACTCGATAACTCTCTCAAGGGCTTTGTCGATTCTCGAGAATATGGCTCGACATGGTTGGGCGAGCGGAAACGTCGTCTTCGGAGTCGGTTCCTACACCTACCAGTACCATACACGGGACACATTTGGAATCGCTTTCAAGACAACTTGGGCTCAAATCAACGGGAAACCGGTTGAGGTCATGAAGGACCCTATCACTGACCGGGGAACCAAGAAGTCGGCACAAGGGCTTCTGCGAGTTGAGAAGGAAGGTTCAGACTTTGTTCTTTACGAACGGCAGACCAGGAATGAAGAGAGCCGAGGGCAACTGCGTACTATTTTCATGAATAGTGTGGTTCTTTATCACTACTCCGATACCGTCTCATTGATTCGCAAGCGAATTCTTCAGTGACAAAGCTGGTTTCAACTATCCTCGAGAACCCCATTAGTTTTGGGGTTCTGTGCTTTCTCCTCGTCACGATTCCTATTTTGGGCATAATAGTTGCTCATAAGAGTGACTAGGGTAAGACTTATTTACAGAAAACTACCTTCTGTGCGATAGAAGGGGTCTATGGAGACAAAATGGACTACAAGAAAATCGCATTCCAAAAGACCATCCTAGTCCTAAATGCCACGTACGAACCTCTCAACCACACAACGTGGAAAAGGGCTCGGATTCTCGTTCTGAAGGGAAAGGCCCACGTAGAATCCAGCCGAACCATTCGTCTGAAGAAGTACGTAAAGGTTCCAGTGAGGCCAGGCGCGGTAACGAGACCGACTCGAGCTCTAATCCTGAAAAGGGATGAGCACGTTTGTCAGTACTGCGAATACAAGGGTCCCAAACTGACGATCGACCACGTGATTCCCAAGTCTCGAGGTGGAGAGGACACATGGCAAAATCTGGTCACGAGCTGCCTTGAGTGTAACAACTGTAAGGACAATCGCACACCTGAAGAGTGGGCAAAAGACCTGAAGCGCGTCTTCAACAAAGAGACGACCAACGTTTCTTGCTTGCCCTTCTCCTGGAATAGTTTTCAAATTGGAATGCTCGAGAGCCGAATCAACTCTCGCGGTACCGTACTGTCCTCCAAACCGAAAGCTCCTTACAACAAGATTGCTGTTTCAATCAGCACGTCAGAAGTAGAAGAGTGGAAGAACTACCTCTATTGCTAAACCATGTTTGAACTTTTCCATCTACTCAAGTTTACCATCGAGCATATCCAGGTCAAGCCACAGCCTACCCTGGAACAAAAGTGGTGCCAAACTCTTCGAGAGCAAAGAACCGGAAGGGACCAAATCCCTTCTTATTGTTTTCCAACAATTGTAAACCCTTTAACGAAACCGACAGATGCAAGACGTTGAAAGAACTTTGACTCTACAGCTAATCTGGATCGTTGGCGCTACAGAGCGTCTGTGTTCTTACGGCTTCCTTCAAAGTGTCCCCTCAGCGCTTTCTCCGGGGACAGTCGATACTTTTCTGGAACTAAACCAGAAAGATGTCCTTGAAAGTCTCTTTTGTTCTGACAAGGATATAATCGATGGTTTCAAAATGGTGGCTAGAGCTGAAGAACTGGAGAGGGGAAGAGAAGAGGAATCTGCTACCTCCACGGATAAAGAGCTTGATCAAATTGGGAGGCTCCTTGTAGACTACAAGAATGACCCGATGCGCTTCGCTAAACTCGCCTTCGAGCGAGCCATTTGAACCGTCACTATGAGATTAACTTTTCGACTTCTGCGAGCTTGGAGATACTGGGTTCTCCTTTCAAATGGTACAATTTCGTGGTTCAACAAGGCAGATCTGGGGGATGGTCTCTCATACCAAGGGGGCTATTGGGGAAACTTCTGGTTTCTTCTCAACTCTGAGTGGTTGGCAATGAATAACAAAAGATCGTCCCATACAAGTGAAAAAGAACCTTACCTTCAACCTCTGAACTTCTACGTTCGATGAAACAAATTTTCGGAAACCTGATCGACCTCGCTGAACAGGGAGACTTTGATACCATTGTTCATGGCTGCAACTGTTTTCACGCAATGCGAAACGGAATAGCGAAAGAAATCGCCTTTCGTTACCCCGAAGTGAAGTTAGCAGACTTAAGAACCCCCTATGGTGACCGAAAGAAACTTTCAAGATTCTCGACTGCAGAAGTTGAACGGGTGGATGGCTCCACTTTTACTGTTGTGAACGCATACACCCAGTATCGATGGAGCAATAAAGAGGATGTTTTTGAATACGACTTCTTCGACACCCTTCTAAATCGTCTCTCTCAATTTCTTTTTTATCAAAGCGAACAGCTTCAAGAAGTTGTTCGAGTTGGCTTTCCGAAAATAGGGTGCGGTCTCGCAGGAGGAGACCCGGAACGTATTCTTCCGATGCTCGAAACTTTTTCGAAAGATGTCGAAGGTTGGGCCCGTGTGACTCTTGTTCTTCGAGAGTGACTCTCTCTCTGAGAACCTTCGGCGGGTATGCTTTAGGTAACTATTGTTACTAAGATATGTTGAGGGTTTTCATGGATAGTTACGGGATGTTTCTACTTTGGTCGTTTGGCGACTCAAAGGATATAATTCTCTGCAGGGGTCGCACGCAGGAAGAAGCAGCAAGATGGGCGCGAAAAGTATGGCCCTCAAAGTCCTGCATGACCCACCACTACTCCTTGCCGATAGACTCCTCTAGAAAATACAGTGAGAACCACGCGAAAGGCTGGATTAATAGACCACCAATTTGGCTCTTGAAAACAAAATGAACGACCTCGACGAACTTATTGACCGGCGACTCACAGACCTAACCGATCAATACGAAAAACACCGTAAGAAAGGGAACAGGGATCTGGCGTTTCTGCTTGAGAGTGAAGCTCTCGATCTTTGCGAGAGAGCAAATGATCTTGAGTCATTTCTCTTCTTCCCGATTCGCAGAAGTTTTCCCTAAGGGTAAACTCGTATAGCAAAAGCATCAAAATGCTCGGAACTTTTCAGATAAGTCTCTCGAAGTTTTTCACGGTCTGTTGAAAGATTTTCACTACGATTTCGCTCGCTGCGTTCGCCAGGACGGAACAGTTTATGGTTCTAGAGGGAAGTGCAAGAAAGGGGTAGAATAAAAGGTTGAGTCTAAGGGAAAAAGAGAAGAGAAAGAAAAGAAGCCCACTGTCAAATTCACTAAAGAAGAAAAGGCTTTGGCCCAACTTTTGGTCAACTCTAAGTTTCGAAGCGATGTGTCGATACGCCGAGAAATGGAGAGATTAGGGTTTGACGGAACACAGAACAACTTGATTCTAGTTGCGGGTCGAATTAGGGCAAAAGTCGGAAAACCCGAAGAGAGAGTTGGAAATACATATCTCGTTCCTAAAAAGTCTATTCGGGAGGCAATAAAGAATTAACGCCAAGCTTCTAACTTCTTCCCTAGTCAGGGAGCCCGCTAGTAACCCCGTTTGGCTTCAGCCCGGTGAAAAAGCGACTTTTTTAGTTTCCTGTGATTTATTTAAATTACTGCCTGGAGTAGTCTGGCAGCGTAAGTTTTCCGTGGATTACCGAAGCTTTTTGTGGCCGGTTACCCACCCCCCTCGAGGGCGGTTTACCCCCCTTTACTCGTCGGGTGAAGGGCGCTATATTGTATACATACAAGAAAGGACCCATGATCACCCCCGATTACGTTTACGCTCTATACAGCTACGCTTACTCCCTTCTTGGCCTCGCCGAGCAGGGAAACATTCGTTACGCCTATGGTGGGTGGCTTGATGGGCTGCTCGGACTGGACTTCTTCCATAGCGAGCTAGCTCGCCCTCTGAGTCTTCTCCGCTGAGCGAAAATGAGAAAAGTTTCCTACCGCGACGTATCGTTTCACCGAATCGGTGACACAACCACCCGTCGCACTCTCTTCACCGATTCCAAAACTGGTCGTCAGCTTGCTGTCCTCACCGAGCAGATCGTGTGTGAGGATTTTATCAGGGGGTCTGGTTTACCTTTTAGTTTCGACATAGTCCTGAACGAAAAAGGCTACAGGAACACCTTGAGTCTGCCAGTGGAAGGGAAGAATGGCATCACACTCGCAAATGTAAGCTGGCCGATTGCAGAGCAGATTGCGCGTCGTGAAGCTTCTCTCCTTGGAAAAGTTTTGAACCGTCTTGATCCAGCTTTCCATAACGCTCGAAGACGAGCCCGCGACAAGTGATGACAGAAACTGGGGACAGGTTTCCTGACCGAAGGAAAGAAATCTCGCAGTCTTGATACGAAAAGAGAATGGACCCACATACAACTCTCGACCCACAACAAGTTCAACAACTCATTGATGCCATTCAAGTTCTCTCATTCAAACTTGACAGCTTGAGTTCCACAAACGTTGATACCACAGTTAAGCAATTGGTAGACCATGTGTTCGACCAAATGATCACATACCATCTACTCACAAGGTGAGCAGACCCGGAAGGCGAGGGCGGTTAACCGTACCTTGAAAGCCGGTTTACCCCCCTTTGCTTCCGCTCGCGAAAGCGCTATAGTTATATATATGGAAAACCTCCGCCACTACCTGATCGACTGGTTGAACGACCGGTATGACTTTGGTGCTTTAGCTGAGCGCGACATTCGCGTGGCTCGCGACGAGCGCTACCCGAATCTGTTTAATCTGAAGTACGGATCCGTCATGACTGACAAGGCCGACCCCTTGGTTCGGGCTTGCCGTGGTGCCGTTGTCGAGCGTGTAGATAACGATGGTGACCACTCGCCGTACTACCGCTTGGTTGCGTATGCGTTCGATCGTTTTTTCAACGTTGGCGAGGGTTACTGCCACGAGTTGGATTGGTCGCGTACCAAGGTCTACGAGAAGTACGACGGGTCCTTGATCAAGTTATTCCACTACAAGAATGATTGGATTGTCTCTACTTCCGGCTCCGTCGCTGGGGCTTCGGAAGTAGGTACCACCGGTCGCTCTTTCGCGGATCTGTTCTGGGCTGTCTTCGACGAAGTTGGTTACTCACGTAACGTTCTGGATCCAAACTTGTGCTACGTCTTTGAACTGTGCCACAAGGACAACCGAATCGTCGTGGAGTACGAAGAGCCCCAGCTGCCGCTGTTGGCGGTTCGCGATCGGAAGATCGACTTCGAAGAGCTGAATCTGGAGTTTTTCGCACCGGACTTCAACCTGGCTCGGTCTTACGATTTCGGCGACCTCGCCGCTGTCGAATCTGCCGTGAATGGTCGTGGCGCTGATCACGAAGGTTTCATTCTGTCGGACGGTCGCGGACGCGCAAAGGTCAAGAGTGATGTATATTGCCAGCTCCACCGCGTTCGCGGTAATGGCGATCCGGACTTCTCCGAGTTGTTTCTCAACGACGACCTGGAAGAGTTTCTGCTTCACTTCCCTGAGTACCGTGAGCGGTTTGATGTCCACCTGCGTTCCATTGATATGATGGAAGCTGCTGTGGATTCGATGATGGAAGCCCACAACCATCTGAACCAAAAGGAGTTCGCTCAGGCTGTTCTGGCTGAGTCCAAGGGGTTGTCAAACGCTTGCTTCACGCTTCGCGCTGGCAAGGTTGGCACCTTTGGTGAATGGCTGGAAGGCTTGTCTCCGAAGAAGCTGGATGCCCTCCTGGGGATTGCCTGAGGGCTTCCCTCTTTTATTTCCCATGCACCCAACGAAACTATGAACCCAAACAACAACAATCTGAACTACCTACTGAAACTACCTACACCTAGGTTGCTTAAGGTGTTTCAAAAAGTGCGGGGCCAGTTGAGCGTGGTAAATGAGTGGGACTGGGACAATTACAAACTTCGAGAAGAGGAGCTTAACTGCCTTCCTGAAAATGCTGACATTTCAAGGTGGGTCAGAGATGAACACGGTCGCCCTAAGTCTAACCCATTGTACAAGGCTTTGCAGATTAGGGATTTAGTGAATCTAAAGGAGAAACTTAAAGCAGAACTCGATAAGAGGGAACACGTTGCCCGCTAAATCTTGGAGAACTTCACACCCTAAACGAAAACGACTGACCTCCTCGTCTAACTGTTCAAACTGCCGACGAAATACTGCCACTCAACAAATGGACCCCAACCGTAACTCACTCGAAACGATCCTCTCTTTACCAACCCCTCGTTTGCTATCTGCGTATCGCTCAGAGAGAAAAAGAACCCACTTCTACTTGGAGGACTGGGTTTGGAGCTGCGATTGTTCTGGCTGTGTCGACATTCGCAGACAGCTCAACGAAGCTGAAAAACGGTTAAAACCGATGAGAGAAGAACTGGCTCGCCGTGGGCACCTCCCCCGAAGTTCAACTAAATCTCAAAAGCGCATAACAAAATGATCTCAGTCAAATTCGTCGACAAGTGGGATGTCGTTCTCACGAAGGTTCCCGTTAGATTGCCAGCCATCCCTCAGCTAGGGAGCGCTTTGTCCCTTAACGGTAAGATGTACATGGTGAAGGGGGCTCTATGGAACATTAACACTAGCCCGGAAAGTCCAATGAATACTGTGGAAGTATCGATCGGACTCGATCCCCTTTATCTTGAAGAAGATGTCTGATATCCGAGTCGTTAACAAGTACCATCTTGGCAACCGACCAACGCAACCTCCAGAAGGAGTTCGCCGCGTCACAATTATGAGGGGGACTCCTTTGGGAAACCCTTTTGTGATGAAAGATGCGAGTCAGAGCGAGAGGAACCGAGTCTGTGACGCTTACGAAGAGTGGCTGGGAGCTAAGATCCTGGAGGAAGGTTCTCAACTGAAGCAATTCAATACGTTGCTGGCTATCGCAAAGGAACCGGACTGCGAAACGCTGGAGTTGGTGTGCTGTTGCGCACCCAAGCGTTGCCACGGTGACACAATCAAACGTCTACTAGAGCAGAGGCTGTAAATGAAATTCCCGTTTTTCGATAAAGAAGTTGACCCTGCCGATCTCGCTTTTTTAATTGTGATAACTGGAGGGGTGGCCTTTCTTCTATCTGTCCCTTTAATGGCAGTTGTTGATAAGCACGTCCGAATTAAGACCGAAATTCTGAGCTGCAGATCTTTTGCGTCAAGCAAAGAAATTGACCCAACAACCCTGGACAAAGTTTGTGGTAAACTCCCGAAGTGACGCAAAGTAGATACGCAATTATCGGGGACGTTCATTCCCAACCGAGACCTTTGGAGAAGGCTCTTTTGTACTGTAAGGAGAAAGGGCTGTCTCCTTTGTTTCTCGGAGACCTCTTTGATTCCCAATGCAATATTTCGGACGCGCCAGCTGTTTACATGGCGGTCCGTAGCTCACAAAAGGAGCTAGGGTCCATCGTTCTCCGTTCGAATCACCAGCACCTGCTTGAGTGTTTGGCGAACAAGAAAGAGATCCCTTTGAAGAAGGACCTCGCCCGCACTGTAGAGGAATTTAGAAGGGCCGGTATCTGCATTCAAGAAGTGGCTAGCTGGCTAGAAACCTTTCCGTACATAGTAGCCTTTCGCGACTCCAGAGGAGTAGAATACCGAGTGGCCCACGCGGAAATTCCGGCTTCTATACGGGTTCCGGACTACGAAGGGACCTGGAAGTACTTTGACCCCACTCCGGAAGAAGCTCGAAAACTTTTGTGGGGGGCGGACTACTCTTTACCTGACTGGAAGCGTTTCTGGTGGCGCAGAAAGGAACCTCGAGACTGGATTTTGGTAGCGGGCCATTACCACAAGGTTGTTAACGATGGCCGCAGCCTCGTTCTCGACGCCGGATGTGGAGGGAAGACCCGGTCTTGGTTTGACAAACGGTTACCCCAACTTTTACTTTACGATGTTGAGCAGAGGGAGGTTGTCCCCTTTGAAGTGTTTGACTAGCGGGTAAAATCCGTTAGATGGTGCTTTCGTAATGTATTCCGGATTTATTCGCAAAGAAGTGACAGATCTGGTTTTCGACTTCACTCGCTGTGTCCGCTCTGACGGAACATACTATGGTACGAAAGGAAAGTGCCGAAAAGGGACTGAGACTGGGGCGAAAGAGAAGCCGTTCAAAGTCGGGGTGACCTGGGGGAAGTACAATATCCCGACTCCTGGACACGCTCGTGTGATTCAGAATCTACTGGAAAAATCCCAGGTGGTTAACGTAATCATGAGCGGGGCGAAGACCAATGTCGACTGGAACCTTCGAAATTTGATGTTTCGTCGCGTGCTGAAACAGCAAGGTGTGGATGTCTCCCGAGTGAGATTCATCCACGCCTCTAACACGTATGAAGCCCTGAAGAAAGTTGTTGATGAACAAGGAGCCAAAAACGTTCTTCTCGCCCTTGGTGAAGATCGCAAGAACCACCTCGAAGGATTGACCAAAAAGCTTGGCATCGGTGGGCAGTTGATTCCGAGACCCGAAGGTTCCGAAAGTTCGACGATGATGCGAGGACTTATCGATAAAGGGGACTTTGGTAAGCTGAGAGAGATTTACGGGAGCGACGAGTATCTGGTGAAACTCGCTCGCATTCTGCGCAATGAAGAGACCAAGTGACTAGCTACGCCTTTCAGGCAATGGGCGGTTAACCCTACCTGCGAGACCGGTTTACCCCCCTTTGCTCCCGAGGGAAAAGGACCTATAATAAAGGTATGAAAAACGACTCCCCCTACCACGCCTACTATCGGGAAAAGGCTCGAAACCTGCCTGGCCCCTCCCCACAGACCCTGCTCAAGGAGGTGCCCGCCTGGGCTAAGGATCGCTACCCAACCTGGGAGGAATACCAGGAAGCGATTCACGACCGAATGAACGGAGGCTGGTGAACCAAGTGAAAAAACGATATACCAAGATCTTTCAACTGGAGGTCGAAACTCTTTTGAAGTCCCTGAAAGGGAAAATCCAGAGCGACTGCCGGGCTCACGAAGAGGAAACTCTCCCCGGCATGTTAGTAACAATTGGGGCTGAGGTGGATGAAGACGGATGCTTCATTTGGGATTACCAAACAGGGGACAACAGCTATACTGGTGGGGCATACGGCTATCCGCATTGGGCCGTAACTCATCTCTATCACCGTAGCAACTGCCGAAGACTCGCCCAAGATGCGGTGAGTCAAATAATCGAAAGCCAAACCAACTAAGAGAAAACAATGCCTTGCCGCGATCCTTTCCCTTATGACCTACCCGAGCCAAGGGAGCATAGATTCCAAGTGTCCCACCCTCAGCAAAGGAAGAACAATCTCAACCTTTACGGCGTTGAAGCTACCGACGAAGAACTCCCTAGCAGGCTGATGGAAATCGCATGTCAGGCATTTAAAGAGCTGGAACGGGTCACCACTTTCGTTGAAGAAGTTTGCAAGCAGACTTACGTTTGGAAGCTTCCTAAAGAACCCTTTGAGTGGTGGCTCAGTCACAGAAAACGTAATGAAAGACGACTTGAGGAGGTTCGAAAGAACGCTCTAGAAAAGTTTACCACTGAAGAGCAAGAGGTTCTCAAGGCTTTCTTTAAAAGTGCAGAGTGAAAAGTAATGCTAGTTAAATTTGGGGGGAACGCAGTCTCCGCAAACTCAGTGGCTTCGGTAGCACACCGCCGCGTAACCTCTTCTTGGTTGACTCGGAAAGAAATGATCTCAGATTCGGCCCTCACCTATGTAGAAGTCACTTTGATTAACGGCCAAACCCTTAGACAGGACTTCAATAGGATCTCTGACGCTCAAAAGTGTAAGGACGCATTTATTTCTGAAGTGAACTCTGTCTTGTCAAAACAAACTAAATAGAGCCCTCAGAGCACGAGAAATGGTGAGAAGAGATCTTAAAAAGATTAGCAAATCGTTGTTTAGGGTAAGCTGGACTGAGGGGTACCTCGGAAAGAGACCCCTAAGAGTCGTCGTATGGTGGAAAGACACTGTTCACTGGCTCAAGACCGGTGAGTCCACTCTACATTGTGTTAATGAAGGGGAGCACCACAGAGTTTATCTTCACTCCTCTGGTTACTCAAGGTTAGACATAACGGGTATCCTAAAGACTAAGAAATGGAGAGCAGTTCTCAAAAGCCCCGGTACGGGGTAAATAATAACACAAAGTCAGACCCTTAACTTTCTCATCGAAAATGTCTTACCGTTCCCGACGCAATTCAACAACCATGTCATCACCCTCTTCATCAGGGATCGGATTTCCTGGGTTGCTAACTGTTCTCTTCATAGGGTTGAAACTCACAGGTCACATCACCTGGCCATGGGTGTGGGTCCTGTCCCCTTTGTGGATTCCCGTTCTAATCCTGATAATTATCCTGGTTATCATCGCCGTAATTTTTCTTTTCAAAGACTTTCCCATTCGCTAATGAAAAGACTTGAAACTCACGCCGAGAACCTCGCCGCATCTCTGTCGAAGTTTGTAGGAAACTATCCGGGTTCTCCATACAAGGCAGAGGCAGAGTCCTCCCTACGTGAATACTTTCGGTGGATTGAACGCGGAGGAATGTACGAGGAAATGGGGGGAACGGCCAAAGAAGTCGAAGACCGAGTTCGGTGGTTTCTCGAAGAGTCGCAAGGAGAGTGCTTCTCCGTGCAGGCTGCGGAAATTCGTCGAATATTCGAAGTTTTCTCACAGAAATGCACGACGATCGAACGCAAACGCCTCGCCGACACACTGATCGGCATCCTCGACGCCTCCGAAGTAAAAGTTTAGGTTCCATGTTATACTATGGGCAAACTCCCGCGGAGGTAGAAGAGTTCAAGGCTTTTATGGCAACGGTTGACGAATACTTTGAGAAAAGGAAGCTCGAGAGAGAAACCGAGCTTGTAAAAGGTCTAGTTGGAGTTTACGAAGATAGTGTAGCTAGATCTCTTTCATCCTGCGAATCCCTGTCAGGTATCGTTAAAGTTCTGATTGAGAACTCGGCTGACACCCCGGAAAGACTAAAAGACCTCCTAAAAAGACTAAACAAAATGCACAGTGATGAAAGTTTTCGAAAACGTATCTTTGAGATACGGGCTCTTCAAGACGGGTGGTTCGACGGAGACGGAATCGCTCCTTCGAAAGAGTTGATGGATTGGTTCGAAGAGTGGTACTTTGAATTGAGCGAAGGACTTATGTCTGGAATCCCCCACCCTTATATCTTCCCTGAGTCCGAAGGCGGCTTGGTTCTAGAGTGGATTCTTCCACGGTTTTCTCCCTCGCTGGACATTGATGCTAACCACAAGGTTGGGTGGTTTCACAGTATTGACCCGGACGGAGAAAATGGGTACATTGAAAGCGACATCGACTTGGGCAACCCGAACGACACAGGGTGGGTCGAAGACCTAAGGGATTTGTTTCGTCGTGGGGAAATCTGAAATGGAAGAGCAAAGCGTCAAATCGATGAAAATCTACACAGGTATTGGAAGCAGATCAGTTCCAGAAACCGTTGTCGATTTGATTCACCAGATCTCTCGTAAAATGGACAAATTGGGGTTCACGCTACGTTCCGGAGGTGCTGACGGTGCTGACTCTGCTTTTGAGAAGTTTTCGACGAAGAAGGAGATTTACTTACCGTGGGACGGGTTCAATGGGCGTTGGCACGATGGGAAGTCCTACTTTGACTACCTACAGTGCCCAGGGTGGTCCATAGCGAAAGCCAGCGTCGATTCGTTTCACCCGGCGCCAAACGCGCTCTCTAACGCGGGACGCAAGCTGATGGCAAGAAACGCGATGCAGATTAGCGGAAGGGACTGCAAGACCCGAACTCACGTTGTAATCTGCTGGACAAGAGGTGGAAAGGATGTTGGCGGCACATCCCAAGCAATTCGGATGGCAAGGGCTTTCAGAATCCCTGTTCTTAACCTTGGGGACCCCGAGATCGAACTTTTCTTTCGGGACTTTTTGGAGAGTCCGGAACAAACTTTAACTATCTTACGAAAATGACAATTCTACTCTCTTTTCTCCTGGTGGCAGCTACATTGGCTGTGAATCTCTCCATCTGGAGAGCTGCTGAGACAAAAGCTAATTTAAAAGAGAACGAAAATGGAACGTCTGATTGAATTTCTGAAGGAAGGTTGCTTCCATAAATGGGAGGTTTCTCAACAAAATCCCTATGTGAGTGTATGGACGGGTGTTGGGAAAAGTGAAGGGGAAAGTAGTAAAACCGAAGGCACAATGTACGTGTTAAGATGCTCAAGATGCGGTAAGATGAAGACCTTCAAAACCTGATTTGCTGGACGGTTAACCTCACCTTCGAGGCCGGTTTACCCCCTTTGCTTTCGATGGTGAAAGCGCTATAGTTATATTATGAACTCACCTGACACCTTGGCTGCAACTGTGACTCCGATCCGAACACTGGCAGAAAGCGATCCCAGGATAAAGGACCTCCTGGATGAAACCAAACTGGACCTGGCTCAAAACAAAGGAGAAGAGTGCGGTCACATGAATGCCGATGAGTCCCTTTGCAATTTGCTCGTTGCCCTCGGCTTCCAGGATGTGGTCGACTTGTATAACGAAGTCTCACCCAAGTGGTACTCCTGACCCTGAAGCAAACAACAAAATGTCATTCAACACTGAAGGAACCATTAAAATTGACCTTGCTGAATTTTGGCGATGGGTCCGCGATGATTACTCCCCTTTCTATGGGGAAACTGAGATCCAGTTTGGTGTCCCTCGGATTGACCGGGATAATCAAACCCTGGATATCGACTTTGCAGCCTCTTCAGAATGTAATCCGACTAAATGGGTTGTTAAACCGAAGGCTGTGACCCAGTGGACTGATTCGTAATAATTTCCTCGTTAATCTGACCCGTAAATCTCCACATAAGGGAAATGACTGAAACAACTCGAAAACTTGCTTCCATCAAGCAAATCACCGAAATTCGCCCCATTCCGGACGCTGATGCCATTGAATGCGCTATTGTTGGAGGTGGCTGGCCCGTGGTTGTGAAGAAGGGTGAATTTACCGTGGGCAACCTGGCACTCTACCTTGAAATTGATAGCTGGGTCCCCCACGAGCTCGCTCCGTTTTTGAGTAAGGGCAAGGAGCCGCGCGAGTACAACGGGGTGAAGGGCGAACGCCTCAAGACCGTCAAGCTTCGCGGCCAAGTTAGCCAGGGCTTGCTGTTGCCTATCTCCCTCAAGCTTAACCTGGACTTCAGCTACCATGTTACCGCTTTTGAGAGGGGTCTTCAGGAAGGCGACGACCTGACTGAATTTCTTGGAGTCCAAAAGTGGGAGGCCCCGATCCCCGCATGTCTGGCAGGTCAAGTTCGCGGAAACTTCCCAAGCTGGATTCCGAAGACGGATCAGGAACGTTGCCAAAATCTGGCAAAGGAAATCTTCCAGGATCACGTGGATGAAGGCTATGAGATTACCATCAAGCTGGATGGTTCCTCTTGCACGATCTATGTGAAGGATGGGGTTGTAGGCGTTTGCAGCCGCAATCTTGACCTGAAGGAATCCGATACCAACAGCTTTTGGAAAGCTGCGCGGGATCAAGGCATTCTTGACGCTCTGATTACCTTCTACGAAAAAACGGGTCGCAACATTGCCCTTCAGGGTGAGTTGATTGGCGAAGGAATCCAGGGAAACCAGGAAAGGGTCAAGGGTCAAAGGTTCTTTCTGTTTGATGTTTTCGACATCGACGCTCAATCCCACCTGAAGCCGAGTCCCCGTTTCGACCTGCTTGAGAATGAACTGGTTCCTCTTGGGGCGGACGTAACTCACGTTCCCATCCTTGAGCATTGCTATGGCCTAAGGCAGTCCTTTGCCAATGTGGAAAGCCTGCTATCTTTCGCAGATGGTCCTTCCCTTAACCCTGAGGTGAAGCGCGAAGGAGTAGTCTTCAAGTCTTGCGACTCTGACTTCACCTTCAAGGCAATTAGTAATCAATGGTTGCTGAAAACTGGAAAATGACAAACGACAATTTAGCTCCAGATAGTGAAATCAACCTAGACAAGGTGGCAACTTACCTTAAAACATGGGACTTGTGGGAGAGAGCAGACGGGGAAGTAAGATTTCCTTCAGTTGGGGCAGACCCTGAAACAGATAAACACAACAAAGATATCGCAGAGTCTCTCTCCAAGACTGCCGACTCTAGGTGGAAGCTGATGGTTGAAAAAGAGAGAGAGGTTGTTAAGGCCCTCCTTGACGATGATCACGCATGGGATCACCTGCGAAAAATTCGAGTAGACCCTGAGGCTCTCAGGAAAGTTATTAACTCAAGGTTTAAAGACCTTTTTGGTGACAAACCTTAGGGACAACTTCGTACATCCATCTTTCAAGTTTCAGACGCTAAACTCAAAGTATGAAAAAACCCACGGAAAAACTCAAGAAGTTGCACAAAACAAAAGATCTAGGACACTTGCTGAGCGATTGTTCTTCTATACCGATTGACGACTTGCTAATTCCTCTGCAACAAGCGAAAGAGGAGGGGTACGAAAGCCTTTACTTCGAGGCTGTAGTAAGAGGGTACGAGGGTTATTTAGATGAAATCGTTTGGAGGGCTTCAAAGTACGAAGACGAGACAGACGAAGAGTTTAACGCCAGGGTTACCAAGTGGAAGGAACAGAGACAACGGGATAAGGAATATGCTAAAAAACAAAAGCTCCGTCAAGAGGAGAGGGACCGCAAAGAATTTGAAAGGTTGAGCAAAAAGTTTGCAAAAGTTAAGGAGAAGAATGAAAGCAATTGAATGGCTTAACGTAGCAAAATGTTCAGCCTCTAGAATCAACACCCTTCGGGGAGAAGGTCTCCCGCTGAAAGGAGAGCAGAGTACGCTTCGAATGGCTGCTCAGCTTGCCCTGCGCACCAAAAACCGAGAGGTGGAACAGAACATTAACTCTTGATCAAACCAACGTGAAAAACTTTAACGCAAAAGGTCTCGCCGACCAGACAGTGAATCTGGTGTCAACAACCGCTGTCTTTTTGGTTCTAACAGCCGCTGTTGTAACCCAGTTGCTGGAAACGCTGAGGGCTCTCTTGCTGCCCGCTCTGCGATGGTCCCTGAGCGTCCTGGACGAGCCACCAAGGTCCTTCCAGCCTGAGTCGCAGGCCTTCCCCGCCGAGCCGGCAAAACCTCCCCAGAAGCGCCAACGGAGACGCCGTGGGTGAGGGCGGTAACCCGCCCTTTACTTCCTTGGCCCAGGCGGCTATAGTAGGTTTATGAACGGACCGAACTTCGCCATCATCGGCGACATACACTCTCAAATCGAGCCCCTCCTGCAGGCTCTGACCTACTGTGAGGAAAATGGCAAAGTTCCACTCCTCCTTGGCGACCTCTTCGACTCCCGAGTCGAGGAAAGCTACAGCGCAGAAGTTTACCGCGAAGCCCGCGCAGCTACAGAAAGGGGAGCAGTAATTCTACGTAGCAATCACCAAAACAAGCTCGAGAGGTACATTCGCGGAAACAATGTCCACCTGGATACCTCCATTAACAAGACTCTTTCCGACTTTAAGGAGGCTGGAATTCCCTTAGAAGAAGTCGGCGAGTGGCTCAACTCGTTCCCCTATGGCGTTGTTTTTCAGGATTCCAGGGAAACCGAATACCGTTGCGCTCACGCAATGTTTCCTCGTTGGCTTCTCGTCCCCCCTTACGAAGGTGTTTACTACGTAGAGCAAGTTACTCGGAAAGCTGCCGACTATATGCTCTTTGGCCCTCGCCGACCGGGATCGGTTTGGCCGCAAGACGAGACTCGTGTATTTTGGTGGGAAGAAGAATCCGACCGAGACTGGGTTCGCGTTGCCGGTCACTACCATCACGTCCACGTCAGCGAGAAGAGCCTCGTCCTGGACGGTGGTATGGGCGGTTCATGCCTTGAAGACTCTAACCCGGAAGAAGCACACCTGTGCCTCTGGGATGTTGAAGAAAAGTCACTTGTGAAGATTAGACATGAATGAAGATGAGTATCAGCGAGTGACAGGCTTCTCCCTTGAAGAAGCCGTTGGAATTCGGCTCTGGGACATCGCCAACCAGTGCGAGAAACTAATGGCTCGTGGTGACCTTCAAGCCCTCGAAATTCTCCGAAAAGAGGGTCTTCATCTTTCCCAGTCTTACGATCAAAAAGAAATGTTCATTCTTCTGACAGCCTAATGAAAAACAAGGTAATTCGAGACGAAAAAGTCGCTGTCGTATATGCCCCTGGATGGGGCGCAGGGTGGAGTACCTGGAACGGAATTTCGGGCGATGAAATGGAACACTTTATGCTATTTGACCCTACTCTCGTTGAGATGGTCTTGCATAATGAGAACGAAAGAATTCCTCAATACGTAGAATCGGTCTACCCTGACGCTTACACGGGGGCAGCGGACCAGCTTTGCGTGAAGTGGATTCCCGAAGGGTCACTCTTTCGAGTGACCGAGTACGATGGTTTCGAAAGCGTCGAAATCCGGGAAAACATTGAGTGGAAGGCGGCCTGATGGTGGGAAGAATTGTCGAAGGACTCTTCGGGGTCGCTCTGGTTTTGGTAGTCCTTCTTTTGAGAGGTCTTCCTGTGATGTTCTTTTTAAAGCTAATTCCGGCTTTCCTTCTTTTGTTGCTCGGTACGCTTTTTCTTATGGCATCCCTCTCCCGAAACTAAGCCGAAACGATTATGAAAGCTAAACCTTCAGTCAAAACAAACAAAAACATGTCACTCACAAAAGTCGCCGTTGGCGTTGGGGCAATCGTCCTCGGTATCACTCTCACTGCAGGCCAGTTTACAACCATTAGCACTGGTGAGAACGGTCTCTACGTCGGTTTCGACGGGCAAGTTAAGAACGAAGTTCTGACTCCCGGTATCAAGTACGACGGTTTTGGGTCGATCAAGGTGTTCAACACTCGTAAGATCACCGTGACCGCTAACGATCTGCGACCGAAAACGAAGGATAACACCATCATGAAAGAGATGGATGTTACCGTCACATACAGCATCAACCCGAACTCTATCTACGAGTTCTACACCAGCTACGACATGACCAATCACGGAATCGGTGAAAACGGTCAGGTTCAGTTGATGGCTAGCTATATCTCCCGACTGATTACGTCCGCAGTGAATCAGTCTGTAGACGAGTTTCCCGCTCTTTCTGTGAATAGCAGCCTTGAGCAAATTCAGGACACGATCAAGAGCAATCTTGGTGAAGCCCTCAAGAAAAATGGACTCGAAGGTAAAATTACTGTAGACTCCATTATCGTCGGAAAGGCCGACCTCCCAGACGACCTTGTTGCTTCGGTCAATCGTGTGGTTGCCGCACAATCCGCTCTCAAAGAGCAACAAGTGAAAACCGAAACCGCACAATTGAAAGCAGAAGAGAATAAAGCTCTTGCTTCTACTGTAACGAGTCAATCGCTTGAGTATCAGCGAAATGAGATTCTCAAAGCTGCCTTTGCGAATGGTTCCATTCAAAAGATGGTTATCATCAATGGTGCCAAGATGGACTTTCTCCCCGGAGGTTTGACGGATAAGTGATTTAAGGGTCGGGCGCATTACGCAAGTGGTGCGCCACTTAACCACTTGAGGATGATAAAATGGGAATGTACACTGAGATTTACGTGAATGTAGACCTGAAACGGGAAACACCTGAGGAGGTGATTCACGTTCTTAAGGCAATGTGTGGAAAACTCGATCCTGAGGCTGAGGAAGAAGCTCTGAAAGGCTACCCGGACAGGTGGTTCATGCTCTTTAGTAACTGCAGCTACTATACTCCAAGAACCCATTGCAAGTATTTGGAATGGGATAGAATTTCAAAACAGTGGTCCCTACTAGGTAAAGGGGACATTAAGAACTACGGAGGAGAGATTGAAGCGTTTTTCGAATGGATTTCCCCGCACGTCGATTGTTGGGATGGAGACTTTATCGGGTACAAACGGTATGAAGAGAGTCAGATTCCTCTCTTGTTCTTCAAGAAGGGCGACTGCTATACAACTGAAAAACCGTCGCCAGGAACGTATTAACTCGCTCAATTTAAAAGAGTACTGAACAACAAACCAACTATGAGCTTTGAACAAATTTGGAACGAGTCCCGTGGCCGCTTCACGAAAGTCGGGCGAGATGCTATTCACAACGCTCAATTTAAAGATTGGCTAGAAAAGGGAATTAATCTGACCCTCGACCCGTCATTCTGGGAAGGTATGGCCCGACAAGCTGTCGAACGTCTTCAGGAAGAAATTGCAGGGGTGGAAAACCTCCGCTAATCACACAATAAACTAAAACAAACATGGGACTTGACTCTTACCTTTTTGCAGAAAAATTTCTATCTCTTTCAGATAATAGAGAGGAGTTCGAAAAAATCACTGAAAGCCTCGGCCTTACGGGTCTTATCCATCATAACGCCCCAACTGCTCGTACGCGAGTGGAAATCGTTTACTGGCGCAAAGCCAATCAGATTCACAATTACTTTGTCAGTTTAGGCGACGGTGAGGACAACTGCGAGGATATCCACGTTTCTCGAGAAGATCTGGAGAATCTCCTGACTCGCTGTAGGTTAGCGCTTGAAACCCAAAATAAACCTGGCGAGGGGCCAGAAGCCATTCTACCTACCAAATCCGGCTTTTTCTTTGGCTCCACAGACTACGACGAATACTATTACTACCAACTCGAATACACTTCGGCGAAACTCGAGAAGATTCTTGCGCACGAGGATTTCAAAGATAACTGGAACTGGGGCTTTGTATACCAGGCCTCTTGGTAAGAGGCAGAGTTTACTGCCAGGGTAGCCGCACTATGCTGTCTTTGAACGGTGGTTCAGTAGAACATTGTACTCCAAATACAAACGTCACTGTACCGACAAAACTACCGTTATACAAAGTTGATCCAGCCTTGTATTTGAAAAAGAACAATCAACTTGGACGAAAGAAAATGACAACTTTTTTGAACGCACTCGAAAACGAATTGAATACTACCACAACTGTCAATGGGGCAAAAGCTTACAAGTCCACCGGTTCTCGGTGCCTGGACTTGTTTGGAAAAATTGCCGCTTGCCGCAATGACGTTGCCCAAGCCATGAAGCTGTTCAGCTTAGCGTTTGCCGAAGATCCCGAAACGGCAACGCGCATTCTCTTTTGGGCTCGTGACATTCGTGGTGGTCAAGGAGAGCGTAAGATCTTCCGAGAATTGTTCCAAGAACTGGTCCGCAGCGATGCTACCATCGGAGCCAAGCTGGTTTCCCTCATTCCCGAATACGGTCGCTGGGACGACCTTCTCTCCCTGGAGAACACCCTTGTTTGGGACACGGCTCTGAACATGATCAAGGCTCAGCTTACGGCTGACTTGAACACCGAAGTTGAAAACCCTGTTTCTCTGGTAGCCAAGTGGCTACCCTCAGTGAACGCTTCCAGCAAGAACTCCAGGAGGCTTGGCCGAAAGATTGCCGCAACCATGGGTTGGAATGCGAGGGAGTACCGTAAAGCTCTGGCTGCCCTGCGAACGAGGATTCGCATCGTTGAACAAGCGATGTGCGCTCGTGAGTGGGAAAGAATTGATTACAGCAAGCTTCCTTCACGGGCTGGCTTCATGTACCGTAAGGCTTTCGCCAAACGTGACGGAGATCGCTACCAAGCCTACCTCAACTCGGTTGAGAAGGGCGAGGCCAAGATTAACGCAGGAACGTTGTACCCCTATGAAATCGTAGACAAGTATTTAACTGGACGTGAGACCAACGATCAAACTCTCAACCTGATGTGGGAGGCTCTGCCGAACTACATGGATGGTCAAGAGTTTAATGGACTGGTTGTTGCGGACGTTTCAGGTTCCATGAGGGGAACGCCGATGGCAGTTTCCATCTCTCTGGCGATGTACATCTCTGAGAGAAACACAGGAATCTGGAAGGATAAGTTTCTGACCTTCTCGTCTTGCCCTGAGTTGCAGACCGTGACCGGAGCTACGATTGCTTCTCGCATTCGGAATCTGTCGCAGGCCGCTTGGCAGATGAATACGGACTTGCAAGCGGTATTCAACCTTGTGCTGAACACAGCGGTCAAGAACAGTGTTCCCGAGAGTGACATGCCTCGCAAGCTGATTATTGTCTCTGACATGCAGTTTGACCGGTGCTGCTCTGGAGCTTCCGTTACGAACTTCGAAGCTATCCGTATCAAGTACGCCCAAGCGGGATACTCGATGCCTGAGCTTGTGTTCTGGAATGTGAATTCCTACGAGAACGTTCCGATGAAGATGCACGACACGGGAACCTGCCTAGTCTCCGGTTGCAGCCCTTCTACCCTGAAGTCTCTGCTCACCGGCAAGGTTGTTACACCGATCGATACTATGAAGGATACAGTTTACACCGAGCGTTACGACGCCATCGGCTCCGTCTTCTCAAACTGATTGTAGTGGGGTTTACTCTTTAGAGGCCCCACTATCATTACCTTAGATGATTCAGCAATTCTTATTTTCTGGTGTAGAAAACAAAATCATCTAGCTAAACCATGATAAGATGGGACAGCAAGTTTAGGTTTGATTCCTTTTTGGTGGTCCAAACTCCCGCGTGCGAGAGAAGGCAGTTCTGTCTGCCTCCCATCTAGTTTCATCTCCAGAGCCAAATCTGGAAACAACGGGGAATGGTGCAATGGTAGCACACGTAATTCAGTTATCTTGGTAAGATACAGACAGCAATTACACAAATTCCATTCATGCGGACGTGATGGAGGTTCGATTCCTTCTTCCCCAATTTCCGTTAGACGGAAATTTCATCAAAGATGAGGCAGCAACATCCTAAACTGGATACTGTTGGTTCGATTCCAACCTTTTGCGCTTGCAAAAATAACAAACTCATCTTGTTTAACTCAAGTTAAAGCCAAAATAGTGTAGTGGTAGCACGCTTAAAAATCGGTGACCTTGTATAAGGTCCGGACAGCAATCTCCAATAATCCATGTTCAGGAGGTAGCTCAGGTTCGATTCCTGATTTTGGCGTTCTTTGCAAAACAAAGAAAAAGATGAGGCAGCCGCCAACAAACGGATAATGCACGGGTGTTAAACACCCGGTGCTAGCTGGTTCAAGTCCAGCATAAAACTCATCTTGAAAACCGACGAAGGGTAGCCAAGTGGTTAGGCAGCGGTAATGCAAAAAAGATCATCGAGTTAAGTGATGATTCAGCAATTAACTATACGCTAAAGGGACCGCCATACGCAAGTTCGAATCTTGCCCCTTCGACTTTTCGCTTAGCGAAAGATCAGATCACAATTGGAACCGTAGCTCAACTGGATAGAGCGCTATAAAGCTATCTTGTCAAAGATACATCAGCAGTACAAATCCCTAGGTTAAAGGAGAGGTTGCAGGTTCGAGTCCTGCCGGTTCCGTTCATATCAGCTTAACCCTAAGCTTAGGTCAGTGCCCTAGACTGCAGAATGGACTACTTCACAGATGTTCCAGGATCTCCGGTGCCTCGGATTGTGAACGTTCCTGGAGGGTTCAACGAACAAACTCAGGATCTAGCCAAGAAAAAAGTTAAATCCTCTTTTTACGACCCACGGACCGAATCCACTACTCTTGTTTTCTACAGTGGGGAGAGTGAAATCTGGACCGACGAGGAGGTGGAGTTTATTAGCTTTATACGGAAGGAGTGGGCCGAGTTTGACGAGAGGGGGCTCTCAGAAGAAGACCGAATGAGGCGAGAAAACAAAATCTCTCACTATGGTATTCGCCTCGACGCAATTCGGAAGGTGAAGCAAGTTCACTCCTCAGCTGGCGAAAACAAGAAAGACTTTGGACGATTAGCCTCCACCAAACCAGTTCTAATAGCTCCCACTCCCCCTATAAGCAAGATTGAAGAAATCTTAGCACTAGACACAGTATCTTTCCAGCTTTGGGCTGACGAAGCCTCCGTCGACGAACTCGAATCCTTAACCCTCTGGAAGAAACCACAGAATCTTTTTCAAAGGATTCTAAGCTTTTTACGCAATCTCGGTTTGTCATGAGGACTTTCTTCGTTATTCTTGTTACAGCTTTTCTCTTTTTAAGCTCAGCGAAAGCCGAGACCAGATCGTTGATATCCGGGGACGACCCGCCGGAAGTTCAAAAGAATGCTTTCCGAAAAGGTATGGATTATCCCGTCTCAGAGCTAAAGTGCTCTCAAAGATGCACCCAGTGGTGGGCTCGAGAGTGATTGCGAAAGGGTAAAATCTAATAGATCACCCTCTTAAAATGCAAGGATCTTTCTCAGAAGAGAGCCTACAAATTTTCCATCACTTGGCGTCCGAAAACTTCAGCGAAGCTGAAAACTACGATTTCACACGCTGCGTTCGCCCAGATGGGTCCAGCTTCGGAACGGCAGGAAAATGCCTTCCCCCGAACATTCCGGTGAACCCTACAAAGCTTAAGACTGAAGCTTCAGAAGACGAACAACACGCCGCTCGCTTAATGGCAGGCGGAAGAAAACATAATAGGTCAATTCAAAGACTCGCGCGTGAACTTCGAGAGCGAGCCAGAAAAAAGAGAGAGCAAGCTGGCTGAGTAGGGTTTCCCGTACCTCGGGTACGGTTTCCCGTCCTATACTTTTTCGGGGGATGGGGCTATACTTATAGTATGAAAGTCAATCCCACAATCCAGGTCTCCATTCGCTTTGATCCGGTCTCCGGGAATTGGTTTCTGCAGGAAACCGTAAAACTCGGCGAATTTTCGTACTCTTGTGAAAACATTTCCCCTGTCTTCTCCACACTGGAGGAAGCAGAGGATGCAATGGCCCACCTTCTCGAAGTGTACGATAGCTGCCTAGCTGCCCAAGGGTGAAAGCCGCCCCTCAGGAGGGCGGTTTACCCCCTTTGCCTTCGCCTCGATTCCCGCTAAACTACTTAGGTAACAAGCTCAAGAAACCGATGCCTGCTTTCGCAATCACCAACGACCTCAACTGGACCGTCAGCAATCGAGCTGTTGCCAGCATGAACTTCAAAGGGGAATGGGTTCCGGACCCCAAACTCGTCGCCGTGCACCGTGATGACACCGACGCTCGCCTCGGTTACGTTTCGGCCAATTACGAGACGGTTCAGAACGAAAGCCTTCACAACCTGATCTCACCGATGGTCTCTGAAGGTGTTCTTTCAATTGCCAATCAAGGGTACCTTCAGAATGGTGCTCGCGTTTTCATCCAAGCATCGCTGAACGAGGAATTCCGTGTTGTTGGTGAGGATTATCGTGCGATGATCACTCTGCTCAACGGACACGTTGGAAACGCTTCCGTGGCAATCGGTCCTACCGCAACTCGCGTCATCTGCGGTAACACATTCGCAATGGCTTACAGCGACATCGGTGAAAAGTTTCGCCACTCGGAAGGTGTGAACGAGCGTATTCTGGAAAGCTCGGCGGTGGTCGACTTTGTGAATACGGCGATGAAAAAGTACTCCGAGAGTGTGGAGACCATCGCAAAATCCACGTGCACTTCCTCGCAGTTTCGCTCGTTCCTTGAGACGACGTACCGAAAGGACGCTGAGAAGATGCGAAACATCGAAGTGCTCAACGATCTGTTCTACAACGGTGCCGGCAACGAAGGGCGGACCTTCTACGACGCCTTCAATGCCGTAACGGATTTCAGCTCTAATCGGAGCAAGAAGACCGAGGCTGGTCGTATCAACTACGCCAACTTTGGTTCCGGTCGGGGAATCAACACTCGCGCAATGCAAGTGGCTCTCGAAATGGCTGCGGTCTGAATCCTGGGGGTGGCTTAATCGCCACCCTTTGATAGTCCATATCGAAACAACGCTATTTAAAATGACCACTCTGACCCAACAGACTCGACAGAAGCTCGAACTGGCCTCACAGGACATGACTCCGGGGTTGCCCAGGTTACCCCACATTCCTAGCGACTGGTTGAATCCTGACCTCAGCCCGCAGCAACAGGAGGAGAATCTTCTCCATGTTGCCCTTTGGATTGTAGAAAGGGATCGGCATAACTTGAACATGGAAAAGTGGCATTCGGTTAGTGTACCATACGTCACTTACCATAATTGTGGAACCGTTCACTGCATCGCCGGTTTCGCCCAAGTAATGGCTGGCCCTCTTACATTCGACTATTATCCAGCAGGCGTTGGCCGAGTCTTGTTGGGTTTGGAGGCTTACAGTCACTTCTACGACGACTCCGAAGATGCCCTGACTTTTCTCCAAGAAGTAATTTCCCGTAACTCCTGACTCTATTTAAATGAACACAGCCACAGAGAAAATTCTTTCCTTCTGGAAAGACCCGCGAAACATCCCTTTCAAGGGGCATCTGATTTCGAGTGAGCCCCCTGCAGAAGGCCAGCCGCCAACAACTTGCATGTGCGCCCAGGGGCAAGTCCTACATATCGCGGCAGGACTTTCCGAGGAAGACCTTCTTCAAATGGAGCAGATCGATGCCGATAAGGAAGTCGCAGAGCTTCTCGGCATATCGGTATCCCACTCGGTTTTGCTCAGAGTAATTAATGACACCACGGAGGGAGCCCCGTCCGACGTTCTAACCAATCCGGAAAAGTACCTCGGCCCAAACTATGAGACCGTACTCGACTTTTGGAAAAGGTTGGATAATCTTCAAGAAGAAGATTGGGAGAATATTGAAAGGGAGTTCAACCATATCGATATCCTATTGGTAGGGAAAGTATCTGCCAATGTTTCCAACAAGGTGAATCGTCTTCGTGAAAAGGCTCCAAGTATTCTCCCCCAGTCGGTTAATACCTCGATGACCCCTTCCCAAAACAGTACAGGCTATGTCGGGTTGAGCTGCATTCACCACGCAACCGGAGAGCTGAAAGGAATGGTGACGAACCCTGTCTTTGTCCCAATCTTTGAGAAGTTTATTGGGCCTCTGCAAAACTGTGCCACGCCTCCTTCGTAAGCAGAGAGAATTAGAATGGACGCCGAAGACCTAAACCTATTTCGAGTTACTCTCTCTGAGGAATGGGTTGCTGAGGAGGAAGTCTTGGTATGGGCGCCGGACGAAGACACTGCAGAAAAGTGGGCCGAAGAACAAGTCGAGCCCGACTTTTACGACGCGACATCGTTAGGTATAGTGGCTCGAAGTCGCCCTGAGCCGCTCGACGAATATCTTCCCTTTCGAATAAAGAACCCCTACGTCAGACTGGTAATGCCAGCCCCTGGAAGTACAGGGGTCCCTGTTAAGGTCCATCCAGAAGTGTTTCTCACTTTGCTCACGCCTAAACGTATGGACCGTATACGCCTGGCACGTATCGAATCCGGTAACGGGCAGCTGGGTATCCCTGGCCTTCAGCCTGTCCTTGGCGAGCCCCAGAAGGACCGCTGACCCGACCCGACCCAGGCCCCTGAGCCTCGGCCGCCAAGCTCCCTTGCGGATCGCTCAGAGAGGCTGGCGTTGTTTCGTCCCCCCTCCCATTTCCATACACAGACATGAATACTGCCCAAGAAATCCTTCAAGAAATGCTGGTAATCGACTCTTCAGGGACTGTGATTCCTGCTTCCACTTGCCGTTTGATTCACAAAACTTTTGTTCCAGAAGACACTCTGTCGGACTCTGAGATGACCGACCTCGCTGACTTGGTAGGTATAGACCTGTCCACCTTCATTGATGTCTTTGCGAAAGAACGAGACGACTGAAGACTTGTTCAGAAGGGTAAAACTACCAGGAGGTTCAGATATGACACAAGAACAACCCACAGAATGCTGTAGAAGAAGTTTCGCTGCCTCTCTCAAAGATTCCGCCGCACGTTTTTTGGCGGATCCTACAGTGGCCCCTCGTAAAACTGCTGCGGAAAGATTAGAAATCTGCAGAAATTGCGATAGGTTTATCTCTGACTCTCAAAAGTGCGACATTTGCCAATGTTTCATGCCCTTGAAGACTGCCGCAGCAAACATGGAGTGCCCTATCGGAAAGTGGGGAATCTGGAAACGAGAAACCGATGCTGATTCAACGACTGATTTTTCAGGTCCAGCCACCTGAGTTCTCGAAGGACTATTTGAAAGCGGATAGCGAAGTTTGGAATCCCTGGCTTCAACGGCAGCCGGGATTTCTAAAGAAGGACACAACCTATACGGCAAATGGTCAAGTCACTATCACAAACTTTTGGAGATCCGCCGAAGACTTTAACCAAATGGTTCTAAAACAAGATGAGCTAGCTAAAGTAGGAAAAATGATGGAGAACCGATCTCCAGGGACCGCTCGCCTTATTACGTCGATGCGTAACTAGGTTTACCACGACGAGACCCGGCTATACTACGTCTGGGTCAACACTACCAAACCAACTACTACCCGAAATGACTTTTCAAAAGCAAACCTTGAAAATTGCGGAACACCTGGAATTCCGTAAGAGTGCCTTCCTCCGTCTTGACCTGGCAGAAACAGCCAGCGAAATTCTAACTGTTCTCGAAGATTGCAAAAGGGACTGGGACTTGATTCAAGGTTGATATTTGAGGGCCTTTTGGCCCTTTGATTTGGGCGTCTGGTGTAAGGTAGCACAGGGTCCCCTATAAGGACCGCTCCGGCAGATTACCGGCTAGTTAGGGTTCGATTCCCTAGGCGCCTATAAACTAATTAAGAAGGTATGAACAAAAAGCTAATCAATAAGCTATACCAAAAGTGGGAATCGGTTGAGAAAAGACCTTCAAAGGGCGCCGCTCTTGACCGAGACTGCAATCCCTGTGCTCAGAGTGTCGTAGTAATGGACGCTTTGAGTATGGGGAAATTCGACTTTAAGGCTTTTTCTTCAGGGCTCTTCTCCGGAAGGGTTTTTGAAACGGGGGATGCTTACCCTGAGTCTCTAGACACTTTCGCAGCGAAGACACTCGGGACAAGTACCATTCACGCCATCCTTCTTCGAAGATTCAATGACTTTTCAAGTGAAAATCCGGGAATAGTGCTCAAAGAACCCTGGCTCGTTCTCGGTGCCAACTGGAGAAAAGTCCTTCAGTTCTGGAGGTGGGTTGACTCTTTAACTCCCCAGGAACTTAAGTCCAGGCTTATCTTGCTTCGAGACTACACAAACTACGGCCGATTTCCCAAGGAACGAAAGGTTCTCGAAGACAAACTTCGGGAAAAGGTGGAAGCAATCGATGTAATCACCGCGGACCTTTACTACTACAAGGACGCTTTCGGAAAAGAGACCAAACCGAGTTCGATTCAAGAACTGGCCAGTGGAGAACACAGCCACTTGAGGGCCTATAACGGTCTTCAAAAAGAAGATGGATCCTACTCCCCCGGCTTTCTAAGCTGGATGGCCTCATGGGATTTTACCATTTCAAATGGTTTCTCTTCGATAGGCTTTCACGAGGTTAAGAACATTCTCGCCCAAGTGACTTGGGAAATTCAAACTTTGAGCCCCTCGGACTCTTTTTCCGATTTATACTTCTGTAAGTCCCTTGGCTACAACCCCTTCAAGAGCCTATTCACAGAGTCAGAGATTCTTTTCCGAAGTTTCCGCAAAGGGGTGAGAGGGTCCGTAGATCTTGTCCGAAGAAAAGCTAGCAACAGAGGAGTTTATTCCACCCGAATCGAGCCTGAAGTTAAAGTTTCTGTTGAAGACTTGAAGAGAGGCTCCAAATCCCTCTTGGAAGAACTTCTAGAGCGAAAAGGAGATTCCCGCAGCTTGATTGTAGGGCTCCCTAAAACCGGAACCGACACTTCACTTGAAGAATTTGTGTCAGACCTTTTAAAGGAAGTTGATAAGAATCAGGGAGTTTCGATTCGACCCGTTTCTCAATCTTTGAAGGAGATGGATGAGCACTTTCTTTGGCAGATCACAGACGTCTTCACTTCAGGACTTCCAAGCCAAGAGAGGCCGATGGCGGGATTGAACGAGGTTCGAGTGAGAAAGTTTAATACCCCGAGGGGCTACCAATGAGCCTGCTCTCGCGACAAGATCACGACATGGCCCTTGAAGCCATTGACAACTATCTTCAACAACTTCAGGATTCTTGTGAGCTGGAAGATTCAGCAGAAGTTCGAGAGAAGATTCGTCAATTTGCGACTCTTCGAAGCTGGCTTCGTCTAAAAAGCTAAACAAGTGATGAGGGTAAACTTAGTTAAACGACCCCTCACCTTGAAGATGAAGCTTGAAGCCGTTATCGTGTGCGTGAACTACTCAGACTTCCTAAGGCACACTTTACCAAGCGTAAGAAACCAGTTCAACAAGTTAGTCGTAGTGACTGACACGAAAGACGCAGAAACCAAAAAGTGCTGCGATTTTTATAACGTAGAATGTGTTCAGACAGACGTTTTCTACGAAGGGGGAGATGCCTTTAACAAAGGAAAAGGTATCAACGAAGGTTTGAAAAGATTGAGTCTCGATGGGTGGGTTCTTCACCTAGACTCAGATATATACCTGCCCCCTTTAACTCGAGACATCCTTGAAAATCTTCCGTTAGACCCGCAAAAACTCTATGGGGCAGATAGGTTAATGTGCCCTGGGTACAGAGAGTGGTTGAACTTTCTGGACACTACTCCTCCGTTACAAGATTCCTGGATATTTATTCACTTAGATAGTTTCCCGGTAGGGGTGCGGTTGGCTGAGTACAAAAACTACCATGGCGGGTATGAACCGATCGGTTATTTTCAGCTATGGAACCCAAAGGGGTCAGGGGTCTACGAATACCCAGATCAACACGGTTTCGCGGATCGAACCGATGTCCTTCACGCTAAAAAGTGGCCGAGGGACAAAAGAGAGCTTTTGCCGGAAGTTCCGGTCATTCACCTAGAAAGTAAGCCCGGAATCGGCTTGAACTGGAAAGGACGAACCACACCCAAGTTTGGCCTCGAAGGAGAAAAAGTTTTAGTAATCAGAAAGAATACGAAAAGACGCTGGTGCTGGGACATTCTCTCTCTTCTGCTGAGAAGAAAATGTAAGTATCGCTTACGTAAGAAGTTCTTTCCTAGATTTAAGTTTAACAAATGCGAGAAAGGAAAGAAATCGAAGTAATAGCAGGTAACTTCCCAGATGCTGATCCCAACAACTAAGAACCAAACTGAAACTAAGAACATGTCTATGGAAAATCGCAAAGAGTTTGAGAACGAAGTAGTTTCCAGAGTCATTAACAACACTCCCGTTAGTGAACTACTACGTGTATATTCCCTTCATTTGAAAGACTTTCTGGAAAACTTAGAGGATCAAGACCTTCTCCAATCGGTCCTAAACGCGGGGTACACCGACTTGATCGAGAAGTACACGACTCCCGAAGAATTTTTTCCTGTTCCGGATAAAGGCTAACCCCAAATGAAAGACCCTCTACGCATTCAGAAAAAACTTTTCCGTTTAACTCGCGGAAAATCAGGTCTATCCATTGGTGATCAACAACCCCCATGGAGTGAGAGAGAGTTCTCTGAGAAAGCGTGGGTGGTTCGCGACTACGTCGAAAACAGTGGGGAAGTCATAAATGACGACCCTCTGCAAGAATGGTTGGAGGAATACCACTTCTTCTGCAACAGCTGAGGGCGGTAACCCACCCTTTGGGTGGCCGGTTTGCCGCCCTGTTCAGGGAGGCGCTGGCGCTATAATAAGGGTATGAACGAGAAAACCTCTCCAATGAAAGCCTACATGATGGTCGGTGCCCCTGGTTCCGGAAAGTCCACCTGGGCAAACCAGCTCCACAAGGAAATCCCGGGATCCGTGATCATCAACGGCGACACGATTCGCGAGGAGCTGTACGGCGACCCAAACATCCAGGGCAACTACTCCGAAATTCACGATCGTATGATCGAGATCCTGGAGGACAACGTCGGTAAGACGATCATTCTGGATAACACTCACTACAAGTCTCGTTACCGTAAGGACGCTCTTCAGATGCTTCTTTCTTATGGTTACGACGAAGTTGTGGCAGTCGTCGTTTACAAGCCTTTGAAGGTCTGCCTTAATCAGAACGCATCCCGTCCTCGGTTTGTTCCCGAATACGTGATTGAAAAGATGCACGCCAGCCTTGAGGCGTCCATAAAGAACATCTACAACGAGGGTTTTTCCAAAGTTCGCTTTGTGCACTAAGACATGACTGTGAAATTTAATGACGACATAATCCCTGGGGACGTGATTGCCCTCGGGGATATTCACGCAACCGCAACCCTTTACGATAAGTTTCTTGCGTGGGTGAAGGACACTGGTTGCACAGTCGTTCTTTTGGGGGATATGATAGATCGAGGAGGAGAAGACCTTAACGTCCTAGAGAAAACTCGTAACCTCCTCGAAGACTCCGAGGGTTGGGGGCTTCAGGCATTTTATGCGCTCATGGGAAACCATGAAAGGATGTTCTTGGACTACGTCACGGCTCCTAACTGGGGAATGGGGGAGTGGCTTCAAAACGGGGCAAACTTCGATCAAATGGAGGAAATAAAGCGTCTCCATACCGAGTGGATTCGGGAACTCCCAATCTATATGACGATTGGGGATGTTCTATTCGTTCACGGGGGGATCTTCCCGGGACACGATCCTCAAAAGACCATTGATGAAAATCGTGCCGAATCTTTTCTATGGATGCGAGAGCCGTTCCTGAAGCATGGGCCAGAGTTCCATAAGTGGAGCCCGAACTTGAAAAAAGTTGTTCATGGTCATACTCCAACCCTTTTTGAAGACGGAGGAGTGAAGAGGCAGCCAGTTGTTAAAGAAGATAGGGTCAACATTGATACCGGAGCTTACAGTAAAAGGGACGGCTGCCTAACAGCCTACAACGTCACTCAGAACACCTTTAAGCAATTTTTTCACAAACCATGAAACTCCTCCTAGTCGATACTTCCGCTCTTTTTCACCGCTCTCGCTCCGCCCTCACACGAGCTATGGGAGAAATGACAACGAGTTTTGGAGTACCTGTGACAGGAACCTATGGTTTCTGCAATGCACTTTTCTCTGTGACAGATAAGTATAAATATGACTGCATTGTCCCTTGCTGCGATAAAGGGGGAAATTTCCGTAAAAGGGAAGGCTCAGAGTATAAGGCGAACCGAAACAAGCTGAGCATGGAGCATATTGCGGACATGAGCCTTCTTGTTGAGGACGTTCTTCCGGCTCTCGGGTTCACTCCGGTTGGTAAAGAGGGTTTCGAAGCCGACGACATTATCGCGCATATTTCCAGAAATTCTCGGGCATTTACGGAAGTTCACATACTCACATGTGATCGAGACCTCTTACAGTTGGTCACGCCCCGAGTCAAGGTTCTACTCTTTAACTCCGCTAAGAAAATGGTCCTGTTTGACCAAAACATGGTGCGAGAGGATTACGGAGTGGAACCGGACGAGATCCGCTTTATCAAGTCTTTGGCAGGAGACGCTTCTGACAATGTGAAAGGTATTCCTGGGATAGGGCCAAAGACGGCAGCCAAGATTGTAAACGAGTCGAAGGCTAAAACTTTTGACCCTCTGATGACCCTTTACGACCGGATCCTTTTTCATTCCAAAGTCTCGAACCACTCTGAAACATTCACGGGTAATTACCGTCTAGTGACACTCGAGAACGACATCCCTGATCTGTCGTGGTTTGCTTCCTCGAACCCTGAGACCGAGGTTGTGACTGCTTTGTTTGAAGGTCTCGAGTTTAAGTCCTTCCTGAAGCCGAAGAGGCTAGGTAAAATTCTACAGGCTCTCTCTCGATCCGACCATGAAAAAAGTAGCAGTGCAACTGCTAACCAATGACAAGAAGGTAATTTGGTGCCACATTCCCTGGGGCAAAAAACATCTTGATGAACTTAAACAGGTTGGTGTCATTCTTCAGACACATGTCTACTCTGAGTAGCAACGCTCGTGTGTTGGGAAACTTTTGTATGTTTCCTGGTCAGTACCTTGTTCTGTTCGGAAATCGCCAGCTAGGGTTAATCATTCTTCTCTTCGGAAGTCTTTTGAACTTTCCATTCTTTATTCGTCAAAAACAGTGGGACGTAGTTCTAGTGATTGCCCTTGGCTTCTCTCTCAACCTATCCGGTGTGTTTCTCTCTGGTCCGTGCCCCTAAAGCCTAGGGCGGTAACCCGCCCTTTACCCACCTGCTGTAACCAGGTATGATAGGTGCATGGAAAACGACTCGACTCGCTGCAAACTCGGCCCTCGAGAGAAGGGTCGTAAGCAAAAAGGAAAATCCAAACCGAGAGCTATCCAGCAAGCGAAAGCTCGCAGAGATTGCCTCGTCTCTCGCACAAAAAGTCTCAATAGGGTTTACTTTCTTAAAAAACGGGTATAATGAACCACTCGATTCCTGTGCCGTACCTCTCCCCACTTCGAATTTCTCAAAACTTTCCAAATCTCGTTGTTTACCATTGCTCTCGCAGCGGGGAATATGTAGGGAGAGTGTATAAGAGGGGAGATCTTTGGTTTCTTTCCTCAAAGTATTGGAGCGAGTGGGCACCTGTGGAGGTGTTCTCTAAGTACGGAGGTTTCCTCCTCCTCAACAAACTCCACAACAATCGTTCAGGTTACGAAAAGTGACCGGAAGTAGGCGACAAAGGAACGCGATAAATATCCTTTGCAAAAATACCATGAATTCTCAAGCAAACAGTAACAGTGCCCTAAAGCTGAGCCCCCTCTCTTTGGTTAGAAAGATCATCGAAAAAGAGCAGAAACTCTACCAAGCACAGTTGGTTATGGCTCAAAGGCCCCAGTCATGATTCGATAATAGGTCTCTGTATCAAGGGTCTATTCCCACACTTTAAAAAATGAGAACCATTCCTTCGATCGTTTTTGACGTAGACCTCACCTTAACTTCTCAGAAGTACGTTGACGACTTTGTTACCAACTTAACAGAAAATCGTGAACTTGTGAATCTGGCCCTCGGCTTTCGTAAGTCAGGGATCCCGTTGATTATCTCCACTGCTCGTCCAGAATACTTACGAGAAGACACCGTTTCTTGGTTGGCAGAAAAGGGTATCCACCCGTTGAAAGTATATATGCGGCCGAATGACGATGGTCGTCCAGATTGGCTAGTGAAGTTGGACCATATAAACACCATTTGTTCTGACTACGGAAAACCCTTAATGTGGTTTGACGACAAACCCGAAAATTGCCAGCTGGTTCAAAGCTTTGGAATTTACTGTGTTAGAGTATGAAACTGAAACCCATTACAATTATGGTTCCTTTCCCCGACGAGGATTCCCCTAAAGAAAGAGAAAGGGAGGAGAGAAAAGAGGTAATGGCAATCCTCTCCGAAATGAGTTACCACCTTCCAAATGTTTGCCCAGAACACCAAGAAAGAGTAGCATCTTTCATGGTTGAACAACTTCAAGGAAAGACTACCCTTAAACCACCTGAAACTACCGACGATGCAAAACTTTCTGAGCCTCTCCGATTGGTCTCTCATTCGGGACCTGGTAGAAATTCGGACCATGTCGCTTGAAAGGGACATTTCCCGAGCCGACGAGGCTGGACTCTTTGATTATTCTCAAAGTATTCAACTCGAACTTCAGAGGTGTTTCAGAATACTGAACTGTATTCGGTCATTCTGAGAAGGCCGCCATGAGAGGAAAGTTTATCACTTTCGAAGGTTTAGACGGAAGTGGAAAGAGCACGCAGCTGAAACGCTTGAAAGAATGGCTCCCAGAGAGCGGGCTGGTTTCTAAAAACTCCCAAGTTATTCGCACAAGAGAGCCAGGGTTTATCCCCACTGTGAGGGACATTCTGAAGAGTACAAGAGAGTCCTTGCACCCTGAGGCAGAACTTCTTCTCCTTTTGGCTGATCGCGTACAGCACGTATCTAAATATATTGAGCCTCTCCTAAGTGAGGGATACTGGGTCCTTTGCGACCGTTATATCTCAAGCACTTTAGCCTACCAAGGCTACGCTCGAGGTATTGGAGTCGAACGGGTAAGGGACCTTCTCTCTTCCTTCAGTTTTCCCGACCCGGACCTGGAGCTCTTTTTTGACATTCCAGTTGACGAGTCAATTCATAGAACTCGTAGTAGATCTCAAAGTTATGACCGTTTTGAGGCAGAAGGAAAGTTTTTCCTTGAGAGGGTATACGACGGGTACGAACGAACTGCACCCTCTTATCGAGTTTCAGTGGACGGTTGCCAAAGGGAAGAACAAATAGCAGAAGAGTGTCAAAAGATTCTGAAAAACTTTAACGCCCTCCAGCAGGGCGGTTAACCCTACTTTTAAAGGGCGGTTTACCCCCTTTGTTTTCGTTCCGATAAGCCCTATAGTAAGGGGGTCTTCGAAACGGGTGCCATGTCTCTCTACTGGACCGCGTCTGAATGCTCCTTCGCTGAGGGTCCTTTCACTCAGGTGGACGTTGCTCGAGACACCGCTCTTGAACTGTCGGAAGTTCTCCGTGAGCCTGTGACCGTCTACTCTGGCCCTTCGATCACTCGCTGGAATCGAGTAGAGGAAGTCTATTTCGAATTCGGCTGACCTCTTGGGAAGGGCGGGAACCCGCCCTTTACAGAACTCCGCTGTAACACCTATAGTAAAGGTGTGACCGACCTCCGCTTCCCCCCTAGAAAAAGTGGAATTCAAAACTCAACTCTCGAATTCCTTTTTCACAGCTTTCTGCCCGGATTCCACGGTGATGTATGACCTTGGTGATCTGTATGCAGAGTTTAACGCTCGTTTTTTCAACGGCGAACTCCCTATCCTCCCTTCCCACACCTTTACCGACGAAAACGGTGAGGTACGAACTTCTTACGGAACTCTGAAGTGGGATGGAAGGCTTGGTAAGAGGACTTACGGCGTCTACTCTTACAAAGATAAGACCATTCGTCTTTCTCGAAAGATCGCGGTCGACCCGATCGCGACCCGAAGCGTTTTGCTTCACGAGATGGTTCACAAGTACCTTCACACCAAGGGTCTTGATGACGGAGTTCAGGGCCACGGCGCCAACTTTATCGAAAAAGCCATGGCGATCAACGCCATCTGTGAAGAGATTGGCACCGAATACCGGGTTCATTTTCAAGATCAAGAAGTTACGGAGAAAGCACCTTCAATTCTCCCTCAGCTTCTGGATAATCCGATCACCCTGGTTCCGGATCTGGATATCGCGCTCAAGATGAAGACGGTTGCCAAAGCCGCCTTTGACAAAAAGTTCATCTACCGGCAGTGAAAAATGGCTAATGATCATGGCCTTCGAACAAAAGGTGTTCACACTGGAAACTTTGGTCGTCCAAAAGTGAAAGCAGGTGAGTCCCTTGACATTTCTCCAACTACCCTAAAAAAGGATGGGCTTATCATTCCTCGCCGAGACGAGGCATTTGCCCGGCTTCAGGAAGCGTACGAAAAAACGGATGATCCGAAACTGAAACAAGCCTTGTGGGAAATGCTTAGGGCTCGAAAAGCGGCTCAGCGGACTCCTGAAGTGAAACCTTCCGTTGTGAAGAGCCCCCATTGGGACCATGTGAAGCGAGTTCGATAGTTTTCGAAGATTCTGTAGGAAAGGGGCTTATCCGGCCTCTTTTTTTTTTGTAGATTTAGATTTACTTTCTTCAGGAATTGTATAATACGTTCGTTTGTAGAGTCTTGTATGAACAGAGAGACTAGGGAAGAAATTGATAGAGACTTGCGCTCAAGAACCAACCCACGAAAGATAACACGAGAAGAACTCGCACTGTGCTCTAAAAGTGAATATGTTGGCAAGTTTCCCACTGAGTCAGACTACGACGAGGTCATTCGCGAGGATTGCGACGTTTTCGTCGATGGTAAAAAAGTTCTGGCATTTCGAAAGTCCTTGTTTCCCTTACTCAAAGACGGACGAGAGAAACAACCCGACGTTTGGGAGTTCTTTCGTAAAGCCTCTCGTGAAGTGTACGGAACCCAGAGAGGTGTCGTCGCAGGAACAGAGTTTACTACAAGACCTGAAGCTCGCCTGACAAAGGGGCAGGTTGCGTTCTTTGCTCAGTCTTGTGCCGGGTTACTCACAACCCTGGAACAAGCAAGAGACGTTCTAAATAGTTCCGACGAGCTCACGACCAAAACGGTAAAGCTGAAACAAGTTGTGAAGGCTTTTCCTAAGGTGAAAGAAACTTTGAAAGAGGTAGATCGAGAACTTAAAAGGAAAGACCTCCAGGAAGAAGATCGCAAAGATCTTATCTCTCGAAAGCGAAAGATTCTGTGGGGATGGTTTGACCCCTGGCTTGAGAACGAGTGGTTGCCATCGGAAAACAAAGTTCAAACCACGAAAGACGCGATGGATAACTTCATTAGTATCCAGCTAAACTTTAACCATTGCTATAGCAATGTTCTTGGTGCCATAGACCGAGGGTGCAGATTTCCTTACGGGCGACTCAGTGGGACGACCGTGAAATTTTACGATAGCTTCTCCCTTTACCAGCCTATATACTTTGCTGCTTGCGAAGGCTTTCGTCAGACTTTTCCACTCACCTGGCAATCCGTTCGCGACGTTATTTCCCGTGTTTCGGAACCCGCTTACAACTTGTTCGGAACTGCGTTCACAAGCATTACCCTAAATTTTAACTTTCGGACTGCTTACCACGTTGACAAGAATAACCTGAAAGGCGCTCTTGCCGTTCTCACAGCTTTGACAAGAGGTAACTACGAAGGACACTACCTTGTCTTTCCCGAGTTAAGGCTCGCCTTTGATTTACGGGATGGGGATTTCATCGCTGGCGATACTCAAACTCTTCTTCATGGAAACACAGAAATGGTTAAGATGTCAGAGGATGCGGAACGCATCTCGCTCGTGTTTTACTCTCGAGAAAACATGATATATCTGGAAAAGCTTGAGTGCGAAGATTGTAGACGGGAGTTTATGCGGTACTCGATTGAGAATTTACCGGAAAAGGGAAAGAGGCACAAAGAATGGCGCGGTGTGTGGCCGGAAATGTGGGTCTCAACAGAGTGGAGAGAGTTCAAGAGAGGGAAAGGGTTAGAGCACTGTAGCAACTCAAACTGGAAGCTTTCTTCCCCGTATCGAAACGTTACGACGAAAGAGGTAAAGCTGTTTAGGGACCCACCGGGAGCCGGTTGGGAGTTTCTCGAGGTCCTCCCCAGCCAGGCCTAGGGAGTCCGGAAAGGCGGGCTCTCGGGTGGGGTGGCCCAATGGGTTACCAAAACAGATGGCTCCCCTGGAGCGATCCTGGAGAGGGCGGGAACCCGCCCTTTACGCGTTTCGGGGATGGCCCTATAGTAGGTTACGTTCAGGTGCTCGAGAGATGGCTCACGTAAAATACCCTCGAACCTTCCACCTGCCCTGGTCGGAGGCAGTCACGAGTGACGACAAAGTCCTTTCGAGCGTTCAAAGTTTTGTGGGTCGCACGGTTGTTGTAACCGAGAAAATGGACGGAGAGAATACAACCTTGTATAGCGACCACATCCATGCTCGCAGCCTCGATAGCAAAGGCGGAGAGGACCGGGCCTGGGTGAAACAGTTCTGGGCTCAGATTCGTCACGAGATTCCAGTCGGTTGGCGTATTTGCGGAGAGAATCTGTGGGCTCGTCACAGTATTTCCTACTCAGACCTGAAGTCGTATTTTTACGGGTTTAGCGTTTGGGATGAAAGGAACTGTGCACTTTCCTGGGAAGATACCCAGGACTTTTTCTCGATGCTGGGAATCTGCTCTGTCCCTGTCCTATACAATGGAGAGTGGAACGAGAAGAAGATTCGGGAAATCGCAAATTCCCTGGACACAACAAAAGTCGAAGGGTATGTAGTTCGATACGCCCAGTCTTTCCACTATGACGACTTCGGAACCTCTGTTGCGAAGTTTGTTCGAGAGGGACATGTTCAGACGGGTAAGCACTGGAGGAGTCAGAAATTTATTCCTAACTCTCTCATTGTTTAATCCGTCTTCCTATGCTTACGATCGCTGCGTTTTTCCTTTTGTTTGGTCTAACCCTGTTTATCTTAGGAGCTTTTTCTGACTATGACTGAAATCTACTTTAGCACGGATGTTGAAACCGACGGTCCCATTCCCGGTCCCAACAGTATGCTTTCTCTCGGAAGTGCCGCCTTTCTATCAAACGGGGCACTTCTCGAAACTTTTTCAGTCAATTTAGAACCTCTTCCCGAATCCTCTCCCGATCCTAAAACCTCGGAATGGTGGTCTCAAAAAGAGAATCGGGACGCTTACGAACAGTGCCGAAGAAACCCAGTTGACCCAGCTGCAGCTATGGAGCAGTTTTCAGAGTGGGCTGAAAAAGTCTTGACACGGTACACTCCCCAGGGAATGACTAAGAAAGCAAATCCGGTTTTCGTAGGGTTTCCTGCAGGATTTGACTTCCTTTTTGTTTACTGGTATCTCATTCGATTCACGGGTAAATCTCCATTCAGCTTTTCAGCTCTCGATGGAAAGACCTATGCAATGGCCCTTCTAAAGAAGGGTTATCGAGAGTCGGTAAAGAGAAACTACCCAAGACACTGGTTTCCGGCAAAAGTCAAGCACTCCCACATTGCTGAACAAGATGCTCTTGAACAAGGGGTAATTTTCTGTAACATGCTTCAACATAATCTCTCAGAGTGACGTGAAAGAACTCCATTTTCTGCTTCAGAGAGGAGACATTATGCATACGGAAAAGTTCGCTTGCGTTTGCTCCCCCTATCCCTGTGTGTCGAGAACATTCGATGAAATTGCGGAAATCGATGCGAAATGCTTTAAGCTCTCGCATGTTCCCGTAGGCTCGGTAGAGTTCACACGGGAGTACGCCAAACATATTGGTATTAATCTTCCGGAAGAGGGACTCCACTACGATTTCCTTGAGCCTTACATGGCCCGCGAGATTCGGCGTGGAATGCTTTCCGAAGCGGGGGATGAAGAGTTTGTGAAACCTGTGCGCACCAAACGATTTACGGGAGCGATCAAAAAGGATTTGGCTTCAACGGATTCTGTTGCCGAAAACACTTTGGTTTGGATCAGTGAGCCTGTGCGGTTTGAGTCCGAGTTTCGCTTTTACGTACACGACTTTGTTAACGGTCCTCAAGTTCTTGGGTGGTCTCGCTATGACGATACGGACTTTAATAATCCAGAACCGGACCATTTCTTGGTTCGAGAAGTTTCTAAACTTTTGCACGAAATGGTTGGGCCGAGTGCTTACTCTGTGGACATCGGTTGGAGGTCAGACTTACGGGGGTATTCGCTAGTGGAGATCAATGATGGGTGGTCCCTCGGCCTCTATGAAAATCGAGATCCACAATCCAATCCACCTTCCCGAAGAGATTACGCGGAGATGCTCATTTCACGGTGGCGGCAAATCCTCTTCTGCTCTCTGGACTTTAACCTGCCCCAAGGCGGTTAACCGTCCCTTAAAGGGCGGTTTACCCCCCCCCCCTTTACCCTGGGGGCTGAAAGCGCTATAGTTACATTATGGAAAGAACCCCCACCGACTACCGCGCTCTGTGCGCTGAGCTGACTTTTTGCTGGAGTCGCACTACAAACCCGGAAGACTTTGCTGAGAACGCGGGACCTATTGTCGAACGAATGAAAGCCGCCCTGGCCCAGCCGGAGGCGTTGGGGGCTGAGCCCACGCGGCGCCAGATCATGCAACTGGCCGATAAGCTGGGCCTCAGTGACCTGAGCGGAAGTCTTCAACTTCTTCAACTTGTTCAGGAAGCCCTCGCCCGCTGGGGCCGCCCCACCATCGAGCCGAAGGCGACGAAGGAAGACGTCTTGGATTGGCTCCGTCAAGACAGAGCCTGGGGCACTGTCATTGCACCAACCATGTGGAGGAGTCCGGAGGACGACGAACTTCTTGACTTGCTGCAACGAGCCATTACCCGCTTCGGCCGCCCCACCCCGCAACCCTTCCCCCGGCAACCTGACTGAGATGGTTCCTAGTCCCTTGGAGGCTCTGGCTCGCATGGTCGCCCTGGTCATGCTTGCCCGCATGGCCTTTGTCGCGCTCTACTTCGCCCTGACCGTGGTCGCCATCAATCACTGCTTCGCCGATGGCCTGCTCCAGGCTCGCCCCGGCCTGCCCGAAAGCGCATGGTGGTGGGTAGGGTTGGGGTTCGCGGGCTTGGTGCTTCCCGTCGCCACCCTAGCCCTCCTGCCCCGATAGTCTTTCCCTTGCCAATGAACTAGAGAACATCCGTGGATCGTAAAACCAGAAAAGCCTTAAGAGCCTTCATCGTTAATCGCCTTAGGGAGGTAACGTGTCAGGAACTCACCGACTTTTCTTTTGAACAAAACCTAGAGCCTTTTGAAGTCGCTGAGGAGTTTGATCACGAGGTTAACCGTATTGAGAAACTTTTCAACTTCCTTACCTATGGAGAAAACGAATGAATCGCCTCTCTCCCCAATCTGAAGCAGTTTGGTCTGCCTACAACGAGGTAATGGAGCGTGTTGGTGTGTTTGAAGATTGCGGAGACGCAATCGCCGCTGCCCTGCGGGCCGCTGTTGAACATACACAAAAGAATAAAGTTATGACAACCTTTGGTGTAACAATGGCGCAAAGCGTTCCTTACTGCCTTGCCTCAGAAATCCTTGCCATCGCCGCCGAACTGGAGGGCCATTCCGATGCCTGAGATAACCCGCTACAAGCTTGACGCTGCATTTTCCGCACTCAAAGAATTCGATTGTCTTGCCAAAGACGACGACTTCATAGAAGTGGTTTTGTGGAACAATGGCGAGGGGTTTGATGTTAGCTGTGCAGAGCAAGGCTTTGGGCTGACTTGGGGGCAATTCAAAGCCCTAAAGAAACTTGTCAAGAAGTTAGATCGATAAATGACCTCCACGTGGCCACCGACGCCTTCGCCGCCCTGGTGGTTATCGAGGCACTCATCAAGCCGCTTGCCATCGCCTTCGGCCGCTGGCTCCTGGCCCGCGACGCCCTCCGTGGCGCGATTCATTCCGGATTGGCTATATCGAGACCGATGAACCCGGCTTTTTAGTAATTCCTAGCACCCTTCCGCCACCACCTACGGAATAACCGAAGAAGTTTCTCCTGGACAGTTTGTTTAGGGGGGTTATGCTGAAGATGCAATTTTCTTCCATGGAGAACTCCCTACCGTTGATGAAGAACTCGAATCAAATTCCTTAGAGAAAATGACTTACAAAATCTCCACACAAATAGAAATCCGTCACGAAGATGATGATTGGGCCTTTACGTTCGGCACTGATGAATATGGAACTGTGGAAGTCTGTTGCACTGAGGGGTTAGAAGCAATGACTGGCAAAACAACGTCTATTTACATTCCCAAAGACTGTATCCAAAATGTGATCGACGCCTTAGGGAAATTTAAAGAACAATGAACCCCTAACACTTATTAGCGGACTCCTGGCTATAGTAATAGTATCTGGAATCTTTTGGAGTCCAGTAAAAGAAAACACACAATCCCCAAAAGTTGCAGGAACCTACAGAGAATGCGAGTTGGTTCGCTTTGTTCTTCCAGACCAGACCAAATACGTTCGCGTTCTTTATTGCCCCAAATTACAACCGCGCAAACCTTATTGGAGTAGATGAATGATTGACCCCGAACAACAACTGCAAAAAGAAATTGAGGTCACTCAATCTCAACTTCGGAAGCTTCAAGAGCAACTTGAAGCAACTGAATCTTTCAATATTAAAACAGCACCCATTGGAAAAACACTTCCAATGGGTACAGTAATTGAACGATATAATAATTGTGTTATTGTTGCGGCACCAGAAAGCACCGTAGTCCGCTGCACTTGGT